>Ga0208748_1000476_pt1 | contig 20620 bp, 19 predicted proteins | sample Knorr_S7_td_Bott_FD_185599 | JGI IMG/M metagenome (GOLD analysis project Ga0208748, IMG submission 185599) | Marine microbial communities from Southern Atlantic Ocean transect - Knorr_S7_td_Bottom_ad_4513_LV_A (SPAdes) (version 2) | ecosystem: Environmental > Aquatic > Marine > Oceanic | place... | reverse complement strand
GTTTGTTTGGTGTGTCATTGCCAGCAAAAAAAACATCTGCTAAACCATCATTATTAATATCTACAATAGCAACTCCACTACCATTATAAAAGTAATCATAGTGTCCCCCATTTCTTTCAGGAGTTTCAATGGAGGTATTTGTGAATGTTATACCTGTTTCATCGGATGACAATAATGTGAAAAGGGATTTTTGAATATTCTGATCATTTACTTTGTGCTTTTCTAAACAAGACATTATAATCAAGAGTAAAAATAAGTATTTAAATATTTGGAAATACCTAATAGTAGTTTTCATAAACAACGCAAATAATCCATTAACAATTTTATTATTTTTTTAAAGAGCATAATTATTAAGTCATTTCTTCGTAATCGTTAAAACTTGGATACTCCATAATTATCTTTGAAACCAACAAGGAGTTATCACTGCTATTATTGTTGTCATCATCTGCAGAATCAGAACTACAAGCGAATAGACCAAATACAAGAAAGAAATAAATTAGCTTTTTCATAATAATAATTTTCTCATACCTACAATTTACAATAATTTTAAAAAAAGAAGATTGCCTAATCCATGTAATTCATTTTACATTGATTTTTCTGTGAGGACTACTTCTTTTACTTTCTGATTGATTTCACTTATTACATCCTCCTCATCAATCTCAACCTTTGACATTTTTCTGTATGAGGTAATAAGGCAAAGAATATAAATTACTCTATAAATAACTGCTCAAATCAGATAAATTATTTACCGAAATGATATTATCATTAGGATCAATGTTGTGATAATTAAATAAAATTGCATTTACTCCCACATTAATAGCACCTAATATATCTACTTGATAGCTATCCCCGATCATTAATGAGTTAGAATTTATTGCATTTGCCTTTTTTAAAGCGTAATCAAATATTATTGGACTAGGTTTTTTATACCCTACTTCTTCAGAAATTGTAATTGTTTTAAAATATTTAGCAATTGTTGATTTTTCTAATTTCTTTTTTTGAACTTCCTTAAAACCATTAGTAATTATATGCATACTATATTTATTTTCTAAATATTCTAATATTTCTATTGCACCTGGAATTAAGTGATTAAAATCAGACAAGTAATCTATATAATCAAAGGAGAGTTTTTTTATCATACTATCCCCTACTTCAATTTTTAGTTTCTTAAATGTATCTGCTAGCCTATAAAACCTTAATTTTTCCTTTGATATTTTATTTTCTCTATACAAGTTCCAATAATTAGTATTAATAGGATGATATGCCTCTAAAAATACATCTATATCAATCTCTAATTTATTTAGCTTAAAAATTTTGATAAAAGTTAGATTAGAATTCTTGTCAAAATCCCATAGAGTATGATCTAAATCAAAAAATATGTCTGTTATATTGTCTTTATTCATAAATAAATTTACTTGTTCATAAGATCATTTATTAGTCCTAGATCAATTCCTTCAAATTTTCCAGAGCTCATCATCAACAATGCTAAATTAGAAAATTCTAATGATGATAAATAGTTAATTAAGTCCTTAGTGTTATTTATTACTATTAAATTATTATGATTAAAAGCTTTCTTAATATCACTATCTACTAAGTCCTTATTTCCTTTTAATTTAAGGGATTTTTTTGAATAAAAAATTATTGCTTCATCTGCAGAGCTTAATGTATTGTTGTATTGTTTTATAAAATCAATATTCAAGCTACTATATGTATGCAATTCAAGACATGCTACAATTTTTTTATCAGAATTTTGACTCCTTACCGCAGATGTTGTGGCCATGACTTTGCTTGGGGAATGAGCAAAATCTTTATAGGCAATTGAATTTAAATTTTTACATACTAATTCTAATCTATTACTTGCTCCATCAAATGAAGTTATAGCCTTGCAAAAACTATCCTCATCAATTCCCATTTGCTGGCAAATGAATTTAGCACCCATTAAATTATTCAGATTATGTTCTCCAAAAATCATTAAAGGAATATTTCTATTGCTTATCTCTATAGATGTAACATTATTTTTCACAGAATATGAGGGAGTGTTATAAGGAATTTTATTAATCCTATTAGTTGATTTGTTAACCATACTATTTAAATCAATATCATCACTATTGTATATTAATGTTCCTTTTTCTTTAATTGAATCAATAAAGATTTTGAATTGTTCTAAATAAATTTCATAGGTAGGAAATACATTAATATGATCCCATGCTATACCACTAATTAGAGCTAAATCAGGCTTATATAAATGGAACTTAGGCCTTAAGTCTATAGGAGAAGTAAGATATTCATCCCCTTCTAATATTATAAATCTATTTTCTTCTGTTATTTTAACCATTACATCAAAGCCTTTTAACTGAGCACCAACCATGTAATCAACATCAATATTATTGAAGTTCATGACATGCAGAATCATAGATGTTATAGTAGTTTTACCATGACTTCCTCCAATAACAACTCTAAATTTATTTCTTGATTGATTAAATATAAATTCAGGATATGAAAATATTTTTATCTTCAATTCCCTTGCTCTTAAAAGTTCAGGGTTATCTGATTTAGCATGCATTCCAAGAATGACTGCATCTAATTCTTTAGAAATATTTTCAGTATTCCATCCACACTTTTCTGGCAATAAACCATGCTTCATTAATCTTGATTTAGAAGGATCATTAATGATATCGTCACTTCCAGAAACAATGTAGTTTTTGTTTTTTAATGCTATAGCTAAATTATGCATAGCAGCTCCACCAATTGCTATAAAATGAATTCTCATTGAGAAATTAGTTTTTTCAATTTTAATAATTCTTTAAACAAGCTATTATTTTTAATATTATTAGAATTATAATAAACAAATGCGTTATCTAACTGCTCATTTGCTTTAGAAAAATCATTCTTATGTAAGTATATTTTTGCCAGAAGGTAATATGCATAATCAGGAGTAGATCTATCTCTAGAAGTAAAATTTTCTATATAATAGCTTAGTTGTAATATACCCCTATCTAAATTTATCTTATTGTTAGCGCATAATTCACCAATACTAAAATTCAAATAGTTATAATCATATTCTGTATTGAAAGAGTCTATATTTTCAACTATTTTATTCAAATAAATATTTGACATTTTATAATCATCCTTAAAATCATAAATATATTTCTTTGCAATCAAGCCATCAATTTGAGAGGTGTTTTCTAATTCATTAGCATATTGCAAGGCAAGGGATTTACTGCCTCCTAATAGTTGAGGTAGCTCTGTAAAAATTTGAATTAACACCCATATAGCAGGCTTATTTTTATTGTCTAATTCTACAGATTTTAACAAATATTTCTTTGATCTATTGATTAAACTAAGTGATTTAAACATATTAGTTTCATTAGCTTTAGCTGCTAATGTTCCTCCAAGCTTGTAATTATACAAAGAATTATCACTGTCTAATTCAACTAATTTTTGATACTGAATTATTGCATTATCCCAGTCTTTTATATAACCATAACAATCTCCTAATTTTTTTATTAATATCTCACTATTTGGGTTTTCTTTTATTGAATTTATAATAGCCTTTTCTGCAACTATATACTGCTTATTATCAATTAAAGAATCTATGTATTGATGTTGTATCTGAAAATTAAATATTAGTAAAAAAAATAGTAAAATATTATAAAAGTTCATCTGAATTACATTAAACTAACTATTTAGCATATGCCATAATTTATCTTTTAGCTTTGAAATTCCTTGATTAGCTACTGACGAAATAAAGATATAATCAACATCAAGTTGTTTTTCTAGTTCTATTGAAATGTCCTTACTTAATTCATCATCTAGTAAGTCAGATTTAGTAACAGCTATTAGTCTGTCTTTATCTAACATTTCTGGATTATATTTCTTTAATTCATTCAAGAGAATTTTATATCTATTATTAATATCATCTGAGTCAGATGGAATTAAAAAAAGTAAAATAGAATTTCTTTCAATATGTCTTAAAAAATAGTGACCTAGACCCTTCCCCTCTGCTGCACCTTCAATAATTCCAGGTATATCAGCCATTACAAATGTTTGATAATCCTTATACTTGACAATTCCTAAATTGGGCTTTAAAGTAGTAAACTCATAATCTCCAATTTTTGGTTTAGCATCAGTAATTACTGATAACAAAGTTGATTTCCCTGCGTTTGGAAAGCCAACTAAACCAACATCAGCTAATAATTTTAACTCTAATGTAATTTTTTTTTCTTCATTAGACATCCCTGATTGAGCATATCTAGGAGTTTGATTAGTTGAAGACTTAAAATGCCAATTACCTCTTCCTCCTATTCCTCCATGACATACAATTTCAGTATCTCCCTTGTTCGTAATCTCAAATAACTTCTTCTGAGTTTTTGGATCTTTAATAACTGTTCCAAGAGGAACATCTATATAAACATCAGTCCCATCTGCGCCCGTGCTTCTACTTTTCCCGCCATCATTTCCGTGTTCTGCCTTAAAATGTCTTTTAAATTTTAAATGGTATAAAGTCCAATAATTTGGATTACCTCTAACAATTACATGACCTCCTCTACCTCCATCTCCACCATCTGGACCACCTTTAGCAACATATTTTTCACGTCTTAGATGAACAGATCCTTTACCCCCGTTTCCAGAAGTAACATTTATTTTTACATAATCAACAAAATTACCCTCTGTCATAGTAACAAATTATTTAATATTAATAATTAACCAGTTATAGGGAATCTATTACTTTTTTCAATCTTATGCTTGTCTCTTCTATTTTCCCTTCACCATTAATTCCATAATATCTATCCTGTTTTTGATAATATTCTTTTAAAATTGCTGTTTTTTTATAATATTCTTTTATTCTATTTTTTATAATTAATTCGTTAGAATCATCAACTCTATCGCTAGTTTCTCCTCTTTTTATTAATCTTGAAATAAGTATACTATCTTCTACCTCAAATGCTATCATTGCTGAAATATTTGTATTGTTTGAATTCATTAAATGATCTAAGGCCATTGCTTGACTAGTAGTTCTAGGGAAACCATCAAATATAAAGCCATTACAATCTAGATTACTTGCTACAACCTTATTAAGCATTTCAATCGTTACCTCATCAGGAACTAATTCACCCTTATCCATATATTGTTTAGCAAGAATTCCTAAAGAGGTGTTATTTTTGATATTATATCTAAAAATATCGCCAGTAGAAACATGAAATAAATTATAAGTATCCTTAATAATCTCTGCTTGAGTTCCTTTTCCTGCCCCTGGAGGTCCAAATAAAACTATATTTTTCATTAATAATCTATTATATTGTTATGAAGGCAATTTATATAAACAAATATAATCAAATCAATAGGTTAATTTCTAATGGATTAAATATTAAAATGTATTTTTGCGTTAGTTTAATTTATTGAAATATTAAATCTTATATGCAGTACTTCTCAACTAACTTTAAGCTTGGTATTCTAGGTGGAGGTCAGCTTGGAAAAATGATGTTGTCAGAATGTGTAAAATTTGATATATACTGCATTGTACTTGATCCAAATGAAGATGCTCCATGCAGTAATCTAGCCTCAGAATTTTTTGTAGGAGATTTAATGGATTATGATACAGTATTAAATTTTGGTAATAAAGCAGATGTTATAACTATTGAGATTGAAAATGTTAATGCTGATGCATTAGAAAAATTAGAATCTTTAGGTAAAAAAGTTTACCCTTCATCAAGTAATATTAAAACAATTCAAAATAAAGGTCTTCAAAAGATTTTTTATAAAGAAAACAACCTTCCAACCTCTGATTTTAAAATTTATGCAAATTTAAAATCTATTAAAGAAGATCTATCAGAAAATAAATTAAATTTTCCTTTTGTCTGGAAAAGTGCCCAATTTGGATATGATGGGAAAGGAGTTAAAATTGTGGAAAATAAAGATCAGATAAAAGAACTTCCAAATTTGGAATGTATTGTTGAAGAAAAAATAAAAATACAAAAGGAGCTTTCTGTAATTGTCTCTAGAAATGAGTCCAATCAAGAATCAACTTATCCAATTGTTGAAATGGAATTTAATCAGCAATCAAATCTAGTGGAGCGAGTGATTTGTCCAGCTAATATTCCTCTATCAATAGAGGAAACTGCAGTTCAAATTGCAATAAACTTATCTAGATCACTTAATCATATTGGCCTATTAGCTATTGAAATGTTTTTAACTCAAGACAATAAAGTTCTAATTAATGAAATTGCACCAAGGCCTCATAATTCTGGTCATCACACAATAGAATGTTGCTATACTTCTCAGTTTGAACAACATCTAAGAAGTATTCTTAATCTACCCCTTGGAGATACATCTATTAAAATTCCAGGAATTATGTTAAATTTGGTAGGTGAGAATAAGGTTGAAGGCGATGTTGCATATGAAAATATGGAAAAGGTAATGAGGTTTACAGGTGTAACACCTCATATTTATGGGAAAAAAAAATCAAGATTAAACAGAAAAATGGGTCATATAACAATTGTAAATAAGAACATAGATGATGCAATTGAAATGTCTAAGGAAATAAAAAAAATTATAAAAGTAACTGCAAAATAATATGCTAGAAGTAGGAATTATAATGGGAAGTAAAAGCGATCTCCCAGTCATGCAAAATGCTATAGATATTCTAAATGAATTCGGAATAGATTTAGAAGTAGAGATTGTATCAGCTCACAGAACTCCAGAAAAAATGTTTAAGTATGCGCAAGATGCTAAGAAAAAAGGCATTAAGGTCATTATTGCTGGAGCTGGAGGTGCTGCGCATCTTCCAGGAATGATTGCTTCAATAACTACCCTTCCTGTTATCGGAGTTCCCATCAAATCTAGAAATTCAATAGATGGATGGGATTCAATTCTTTCAATTTTACAAATGCCTGATGGTGTTCCAGTAGGAACAGTGGCTCTAAATGGTTCAAAAAATGCAGGCATCCTTGCTGCACAGATAATAGCAACTACTAATGATAAATTAAGTCAGAAAATTGAAGACTATAAAAAGGAACTTGAAAATAAAGTTATTTCTTCAAACAAAGATTTAAAACAACAATAGTAATAACCATAAAATAGGAATTCCCTCAACCCAAAATGATGAATAAAATTTTGATTGTCTTTTTTTGCTATTGATAATTAAAAATATCATTAGAAATGAAATTATAAAAATGTCTAATGATAAATTATTTATAGGATTAAGTTTCATCTTTAAAAATTCAATTAAAAGAAAAAATAGAATCATTATAAATCCTAAAATTTTTGTGTTTCTAATACCAATTTTTTGAGGAATTGTACTTAATCTAATATCATCAATATCTATATCTCTAATTTCAAATGGTATAATTGAGGTTAAAACATAAATAAAAATCTGAATAAAAATAAGTAGTATAAATAATAGCCCGAAATCCTTGTAAAATTGTAAAGGGAGTAATACAGCAATTAAAGTCCATACTAATGTAACAAGATATATTTTTAAACCTTTTGTTGCACGTAAATTATAATTTGAAATTAAAAATGTTGGGATAGCATATAAAAATGTAATTATACCAGCAAATGATACTAAAACAATCTCATATAATGATAAATAAAATGTAAAGAAAAATGCAGATAAGAAAGAAAAAACTGAAATCACTATAATAACCTTTATCTTATATGAAATATTGTTATAGTTATCAATTACAAATTTGAAATATTTAATAAAATTATATGCTAATAAGCTAGAAAAAAAAGTAAAATATAATAGATTATTATTTATAGATGAACAATACTTTATCATTATCATAGCCTGCAAACAACATATTGATAAAGAGACGTGTATACTAGAATCTATATAAAAGTTAAAAAGATGTTTGAGTAATTTCATCTAATTATTATTTGTTGATAAACTAATAATCATATTTAATAATTAATAGCAGATAATATTATAAAAATATCATTATTTAAGTATTTTTACATCCACTAATTCATCATTATTAATGAATACTGAATCTTTCCAAATAAGACATATTGGTCCACGAGATGAAGATATCAAAAAAATGCTTAAAACAATCAAGGCAAAATCTCTTGATCAACTTATTGATGAAACCCTGCCCAATGATATAAAATTAAAAGGACCTATAGAATTAGATAACCCATTAAGTGAGTCTGAATATTTAATGCATCTTAAAAAGATATCAGCATTAAATAAAGTTTATAAATCCTATATTGGATTAGGATATAATAGATCACATTTGCCTGCTGTAATCCAAAGGAATGTTTTAGAAAATCCAGGCTGGTATACAGCATATACTCCATATCAAGCAGAAATATCACAGGGCCGAATGGAAGCGTTACTTAATTTCCAGACCATGATTACTGATTTAACAGGAATGGAAATTTCTAATGCATCATTATTAGATGAAAGTACTGCTGCAGCTGAAGCTATGAACTTATTATATGCTGTAAGGGATAGGGAGCAGAAAAAAAGTAATGTATCAAAATTCTTTGTTTCTAAAGATATTTTTCCTCAAACTCTTTCTGTATTGAAGACTAGGTCAAAACCTATAGGAATTGAATTAGTTATTGATGATGTTGAGAATTTTGATTTTGATTCTGCATTTTTTGGTGCTTTAATTCAATATCCTGGAGCATCTGGAGAAATAAAAAATATTAGTTCATTTATTTCTAAATGCATTTCTAGTAATATTAAAACTGCCGTTGCAGCTGATATTTTAAGTCTAGTCCTTTTAGAATCTCCTGGGAAAATTGGTGCAGATGTTGTAATTGGGACAACCCAAAGATTCGGAATACCCCTTGGCTATGGTGGACCACATGCAGGTTATTTTGCAACCAAGGAAGCCTACAAAAGAAATATTCCTGGAAGAATTATTGGCATTTCAATTGATTGTGATGGAGATAAAGCCTTCAGAATGGCATTACAAACAAGAGAACAGCACATAAAACGAGATAAGGCTACATCAAACATATGTACTGCTCAAGTTCTTTTGGCAGTTATGGCTGGCATGTATGCCGTATATCACGGTCCTAAGGGACTTAAAGAAATTGCTAATAAAGTTCATTTTACTACTGTAACACTATCAAAAAAGTTGAAATCCTTAGGATTAAATCAATTAAATTCATCATTTTTTGATACTATAAGAATTGAAGCTAATAGAAATGATATAGAAAAAAAAGCTGAACGACATGAGATAAATTTTTATTATCCATCTAAAAATATAGTTTCAATAACTATAAATGAAACGACTACTGAAGATGATCTAAACGATATAGTCTCAGTTTTTTCAAATATTACAAAAAAAGCAATTACCGCATTAGATAAAATTGAAGAAGAATCTACAATTAGCAAATCATTTATTAGAAAAACTAGTTTTTTGACAAATCCTGTATTTAGTTCATATCATTCAGAAACTGAATTGATGAGATACATGAAATCTCTAGAAAATAAAGATTTATCTCTTAATAGATCCATGATATCATTAGGATCATGCACTATGAAATTAAACGCATCGGCAGAAATGCTTCCGTTAAGTTGGAATCGTTGGGGAAATATTCATCCTTTTGCTCCAAAATCTCAAACAAAAGGATTTGAATTTTTCTTAAAAAAACTTGAAAATCAACTAAAAGAAATTACAGGTTTTTCTGCAACATCATTACAGCCCAATTCTGGTGCTCAAGGAGAGTATGCAGGATTAATGGTAATTAAGGCATTTCACGAAAGTAAAGGAAATGGTAATAGAAATATATGTTTAATTCCTTCATCTGCTCACGGGACTAATCCAGCAAGTGCTGTGATGGCAGGGATGAAAGTAGTAGTAGTTAAATCAGATGAAAAAGGCAATATTGATATAGATGATTTAAAGTCAAAAGCTATTGAAAATAAAGAAATATTAGCTGCCTTAATGGTTACTTATCCTTCAACTCATGGAGTTTTTGAGTCAAATATAATTGAAATAACAAATACTATTCATCATAACGGGGGGCAAGTATATATGGATGGAGCAAATATGAATGCTCAAGTTGGTATAACAAATCCAAAAATAATTGGAGCAGATGTTTGCCATCTCAATCTACATAAAACTTTTGCAATTCCACACGGCGGTGGTGGACCTGGAGTAGGTCCTATATGCGTGGCAAAACATCTAGCGCCATTCTTACCTTCTAATCCTATTATAAACGTTGGAGGAACAAATGCGATTGGTGCTATTTCTTCTGCTCCGTATGGTTCAGCATTAGCCTGTTTAATCTCGTATGGATATATATCAATGTTAGGAGCAAAAGGACTCACAAAGGCTACAAAAATTGCAATTTTAAATGCTAATTATATAAAAGAGCGATTATCAAAAAAATATAAAATTCTTTATTCTGGTAAGCTCGGAAGAGCTGCTCATGAAATGATAATTGATTGTAGACCATTTAAAGAAAATGGGATAGAGGTTAGTGATATTGCCAAAAGATTAATTGACTACGGATTTCACGCGCCAACTGTATCTTTCCCAGTTGTAGGCACATTGATGATAGAACCAACAGAAAGTGAGAGTAAAAATGAATTGGACAGATTCTGTGACGCTATGTTATCAATTAGGGAAGAAATCTCTAATTGTTCAAAAAATGATAAAAATAATATTCTAAAAAATGCACCACATACTCTTTCAATGGTTACATCCGATAATTGGAAACATGAGTATTCAAGAGAACAAGCTGCATTTCCAATTGAATATTTAAAAGAAAATAAATTCTGGGCATCAGTTAGACGAGTAGATGATGCATACGGAGATAGAAATCTAATATGTAATTGTATTTGAGTAGAAGAATATAGTAGTTAATATTTTAATTAATTATTAATATTTAATAAGTTTAACATAGAAAACAATTAAAAAATGGGAATAAAAATAATAGGTAGTGGAAGTTGTATTCCAGAAGTTATTCAAGAAAATTCTACATTTATAAAGAATTCATTTTATAATACAGATGGGACTAAAATTGAATCACCTAATTCCGAGATCATTGAAAAATTTAAAAAAATTACTGGGATTAAGGAAAGAAGATATGCAAATAAAGATTTAAATACCTCTGACCTTGGATTTATTGCTGCAAAAAATGCTATTGAGAATGCCAATATTGATCCTGAAACTATAGATTATATTATTCTTGCTCACAACTTTGGAAATGTAAAATATAATTCTAACGAAGTAGATATTTTTCCTGGATTAGCAGTGAGAATTAAAAATTTATTAAAAATCCAAAATCCAAAATGTGTTGCTTATGATATTTTGTTTGGATGTCCGGGATGGCTTGAGGCAGTTATTCAAGCAAAAAGTTTTATAAAATCTGGTATGGCAAAACGTTGTCTAGTTATAGGAGCTGAAACTCTATCCAGAGTCATTGATCAATATGATAGAGATGCAATGATTTATGCAGATGGTGCTGGAGCAACCATTCTTGAAGAATCAGATGAGGAAGGTGGAATTTTGTCTCATAAAACTGAGTCGTATACAAATGATCAACTTTACTATTTATTTTATGGCAAGTCGAATAATCAAACCTTAAATAATGATTCTAGATATATAAAGATGAATGGTAGAAAAGTTTATGAATTTGCTCTAACAAATGTTCCAAATGCAATTAAAATGTGTATCGATGAAGCTGGAGTTAAAATATCTGACGTAAAAAAAATATTACTCCATCAGGCTAATGCTAAAATGGATACTGCTATGGGTAAGAGGTTATATGAATTATATGACCTTGAATTTGATGAAGATATTATGCCATTAACCGTAAAATATTTTGGAAATAGTTCAGTTGCAACCATTCCAACAATGTTAGATTTAATAAGGAGAAAAAAATTAGACAATCACATTTTTAACTCTGGTGATATTATAATTTTTGCTAGTGTAGGTGCTGGCATGCATATTAATGCAATGGTTTATCAATATTAAAATTGATAAATGTATAATGATAGCTATCCATATAAGAGATTTAATATAACACTTGAGTTTTTACAAAACCATATAGAAAAAGATAAATTAATTCTAGATCTAGGCGTAGAGAACCCCCTTTCATCATTAATAAGAGATAATGGTTATAGAGTAGAAAATACTTCTGGTGAAGATCTTGACATTGATAGATCTAAAATTATAAATTCAAATGCTGAAGTAGTAACCGCTTTTGAAGTTTTTGAGCATTTATTAGATCCTTATAATGTTCTTAAAGATATTAAAGCAAAAAAACTAGTTGCAAGTATTCCATTAAGATTATGGTTTGCAAGTGCTTATAAAAACAATAATGATGATAGAGACAGACATTTTCATGAATTTGAAGATTGGCAGTTTAAATGGCTTCTTAATAAAGCAGGATGGAAAATCATAGATTATAAAAAGTTTACAAATCCTGTAAAAAAGATAGGCATAAGACCTTTTCTTAGATTGATTACTCCTAGATATTACTTAGTATACGCAGAGAAAATATAATACACTACATGAATATATATATTATAATACCTGTGTTTAATGAAGAAAAGTTTTTAAACGATTCTATAGATTCTATAGTAAATCAAACACTACTTCCAAAAAAGCTATTACTTATCAATGATAGTTCAACTGACAATTCAGAAAATATATTAAAAAAATATTCTAATAAATTTTCTTGGATTGAGTATATAAATATAGAATCAAAACAGATTCATATTCCTGGAGAAAAGGTAATCAATGCCTTTAATAAAGGTTTGGATAAACTTGATTCAGATTATGACATAATATGCAAATTTGATTCTGATATTATCTTGCCAAACAATTATCTAGAATCCGTTGCAAAAATATTTATAAATAATCCAAAAGCAGGAATAGCTGGGGGAAACCTATGTGTAAAGAAAAATAATCATTGGATATATGAAAACATATCTTCAAAAGATCATGTAAGAGGGCCAATTAAATCATATAGAAAAAAGTGTTTTGAGGAAATTAATGGGCTAAGATCATCAATAGGATGGGATACTGTAGATGTTTTGATTGCACAATTTTATGGTTGGGAAATAAAAACAGATAAAACTCTATTGGTTAAACATTTAAAACCCACAGGAACAAATTATTCTTATAATTCTAAATTTCTACAGGGAGAGGCTTTGTATAAGATGAGGTTTGGAGTAATATTAAGTTTAATTTCTGTTATAAAAACTTCAAATAACCTTGGTAGATTTTCAATGATATTTTTTGCCTTTTTTGGATATTTAAATGCATTTGTTAAAAGGAAAGAAAAAATCGTTACAAAAAAACAAGGTAAATTTATTAGAAAATTTAGATGGGGGAAAGTTTATTCTAAATTGTTAAAAAGCTAATTCGTTTAAATCTACATTTCCTCCAGAAATAACTACTCCAACTTTTTTGTTTCTATAAATTTCTTTTTTAGCAATCAATCCAGCTAACGCTACAGCACTAGATGGTTCGATTACAAGATCTAATTTTTCAATAAAAATTTTCATCGTATTTATAATCTCAACTTCCTCAACACATATAATTTTCTTAATTAATTTTTTAATTATTGGAAAATTAATATCACCCAAATTTGTTTTTAATCCATCAGCAATTGTTTTTGTGCTAGAGTTATATTCAATCTTTCCAGACCGTAATGACCTATAGGCATCATCTACTTCTTTTGGTTCAACTCCTATAACTTCACATTTATTTGAAAAAACATCTGAAGCTATAGCAATTCCTGAAATTAATCCTCCTCCTCCAATGGGTGTTAAAATGTAATCTAAATCTGGAAATTCTTTTAATAATTCAGTTCCAATTGTTGAATTACCTAAAATCACATCGATATCATTAGATGGATGGATAAAATGTAAATCATTTTCTAATTGAATCCTAGAAGTTGTTTTTTCTCTGGCTTCAAGAGTAGACTTACATTCAATTAAATTAACATCATATTTCAGTACAGAATTTCTTTTAATTCTGGGAGCATTTTCTGGCATAACTATATAAGCATTAATATTCTGTAAAGTTGATGCACATGCTAAACTTTGAGCAAAGTTTCCTGATGAATGTGTTATGACACCTTTTTCTTTAGATTTTTTTGAGAGAGATTTAAGTGCATTTGAAGCTGCTCTTATCTTAAAAGAGCCTGTTTTTTGAAAATTTTCACATTTAAAGTAAACATTGCAATTACATAAATCATTAATAAAATCAAATTGTAAAACAGGTGTTTTATTTATAAATGGTTTAATCTTTTCGTAAATTTCTAATAATAAATCTTTAGAAAATTCCATCTAATCTATTATTAAAGATTTTGAACATAATTTAAGGATGCATCAGAAAGTTTTTTGATTCCTTTTAAATAATCGCCACCAGCAGTAGCATAGAAAGGCTGTCCCCCGCCATTAGCTTTAACATGTTTTGATAATTCATTAATCACATTACGTGCATCGTAGTTCTTGCTTTTTACTAGTTCCTTAGAAATATAACAGCTTATATGAATTTTAGAATTATATTCAGAAATTAGAATAATAAATAAATTGTTAAATTCATTCCCTAGACCAAAAATTAAATTTTTCATTGCTGATGGATTTAGAGAAACATTTCTTGAAATAAATCTAATCCCTTTCTTTTCTTCTAATTGAGTTTTAATTGAATCCTTTATTGAATTAGTTTTCTTCTTTATAAATTGATTTCTCTCCTTTTTTAATTTATTATTTTCTTCTATTAACTCAGCAATAGACTTAACAATATTTCCTGAATTATTTAATAATTTTCTTGTTTTATTATACTCATTTTCTTTATCAGTATAATACTCTTTTACTGAATCAAATGTAATAGCTTCAATTCTTCTTATTCCTGAAGCTATAGCCCCTTCAGATTTTATCTTAAACTGCCATATATCAGAAGTGTTTTTTACATGAGTTCCTCCACAAAGTTCATATGAACTCCCAAATTTAATGGTCCTTACTGTATCTCCATATTTTTCATCAAATAAAGCAATTGCGCCATCAGAAATAGCTTTATCAATTGGAATATTTCTGTTTTCTTCCAATGCTAATTTTCCTTCAATTCTTGCATTGACAAAATTCTCTATTTCAGTTAACTGATCCATATTTACTTTAGAGAAATGCGAGAAATCAAAACGTAAATGATCAGAACTTACTCTACTACCTTTTTGCTGAACATGATCTCCTAAAACTTCTCTTAGAGCTTGATGAAGAAGATGAGTTGCAGTATGATTGCACTGGGTTCTAAACCTTTGCTTTCTATCTACTACTACATTAAATGTCTCTGATACATTTTTGGGTAAGTTTTTTGTTATATGAATAGATAAATTGCCTTCTTTAACAGTATCAGTTATGTATATAATATCTCCATTAGAAGATTCCAAATAACCTTTGTCACCTACTTGACCACCTGATTCAGCATAAAAGGGTGTTAAATTAAATACTAACTGATATAATTCACCATCTTTAGAAGAAATTACTTTTCTATATTTAACCAACTTTACCTTAGATTCTAGAGAGTCATAACCTATAAACTCTTGTACTGGATCATTTATCAAGACTACCCAATCATCAAATGATTTTTCACTAGCAGCTCTTGATCTATGTTTTTGATTCTCTAATTGCTTTTCAAATCCTTTTATATCAAGTTTTAATCCTTTTTCATTTAATATTAAGGAAGTCAAATCAACGGGGAATCCAAATGTGTCATATAGTTCAAAAGCTTTTTCTCCAGAAATTATCTTTTTCTTACTTGAATTGATTATTTGATCTAAAAGGACTAATCCTTGATCCAAGGTCCTTAAAAAAGAACTCTCCTCTTCTTTTATTACATTTTCTATTAGTTTTTTTTGTGATTTTATTTCAGGATATGCACTTCCCATTTTTTTAACTAAAACACCAACTAATCTATATATAAAAGGTTCTTTTTTATCTAAAAAAGTAAAGGCATATCTAATTGCTCTTCTTAAAATACGTCGTATGACATATCCTTTTCCAGTATTACTAGGAAGTTGTCCGTCAGAAATTGAGAATGAAACTGCTCTTAAATGGTCAGATATAACCCGCATGGCTACATCTACATTATTTTCCGTCCCATACTCTAATCCAGTAATAGTTTCAATTTCTCTAATAATAGGTGTAAAAATATCTGTTGAATAATTGGACTTTACTCCCTGAATAACCATACATAATCTCTCAAAACCCATCCCAGTATCAATATGTTTTTTGGGCAAATCCTCTAATTTACCATTTGCCTTTCTATTGTACTGAATAAATACCAAATTCCACAATTCAACAACCTTTGGATGATCCTTATTAACCAAATCTCTTCCAGAAATATTATTCTTTTCTTTTTCATCCCTTAAATCAATATGAATTTCACTACATGGTCCACAAGGACCTTGATCTCCCATTTCCCAGAAATTATCCTTCTTTCCAAAATTTAATATTCTTTCTTCAGGTATTATCTTTTTCCATATATCATATGCTTCTGTATCTAATGGAACATTGTCTTTATTAGATCCGCAAAATATTGTTACATATAGGTTATCTGGGTTAATTGTATATACTTTTGTTAATAATTCCCAAGACCATTCAATAGCCTCTTTCTTAAAATAATCTCCAAAACTCCAATTACCTAACATCTCAAAAAATGTATGATGATAAGTGTCTATTCCAACTTCTTCCAAATCATTATGTTTCCCTGAAACTCTAAGACATTTTTGACTATTAGCAATTCTCTTACTTTTTGGATTAGATTCTCCTAGAAAAAACTCCTTAAATGGTGCCATTCCTGAATTAATGAACATTAAACTAGGATCATTTTTTGAAATAATGGGTACAGAAGAATGTATCTGATGATTTTTACTAACAAAAAAATCTAAAAATTTATTTCTTATTGTTTGAGAATTCATTTTTCAGATTACCATTAGACTAAATTACACATAATGTAAAACTATTGTTATATTTGCATTAATATTTTTACAATCATAAGAATATACAAAAATACGATTTTAAATTATGCCTAAAGTAAAATATTATTACGATTCTAATACACTTTCGTATAAAAAAATTAAAACAACTAAAAGAACTGTTTTAAAATACGTTTCAGTATACCTTTTGGGTTCTGCATTGTTTGGATTTTTATTTATTCTAATTGTAAGTAAGTATTTTGAATCCCCAAAAGAAAAATCTCTAACACGAGAACTACAAAATTTACAAATGCAATTTGAAGTTTTAAATAAAAAAATGGATAATGCAGAAAGTGTATTGTCAAATATCGAGGAAAGAGATAATGCTATATACAGAATATACTTTGAGGCTAATCCAATAAGTGAAGACAAAAGAAAAGCAGGTATTGGTGGTGTAAATCGTTATAAAAAATATGATGGGTATGATTACTCAAACTTAATTAAAGAAAGTGCTAAAAGAATTGATATTTTACAAAAGAGAATGATTGTTCAATCCAAGTCTCTTGATGAAATAAGAAACCTTGCCTCTAAAAAGGAAAAATTATTAAAATCAATTCCTGCAATTCAACCAATAAATAATAATGATCTTACTAGAATAGCTTCTGGATTTGGTGAAAGACAAGATCCATTTACAAAAGTTTTAAAATTCCATTATGGCATGGATTTTACAGCTCCTAGAGGAACACCTATATACGCAACTGGTGATGGTATTGTTAAGAGAGTCGATAGCAGATCGTCTGGATATGGAAAACATGTTAGAATTGATCACGGCTATGGATATACAAGTTTATATGCACATCTCTACAAATACAACGTAAAAAAATATCAAAAAATAAATAGAGGTGACCTAATTGGATATGTTGGAAGTTCTGGAAGATCTAATGCGCCACATCTTCACTATGAAATATTTAAAGATAAGGTTAGAATTAATCCTGTTAATTTCTATTATGGTAATTTAACTGCTAAAGAATTTGATGAATTGCTAAAGAAAACTTCTGTTGTAAATCAATCACTTGACTAATGAATATTGATCTACCTGAAAAAAGATATTATTCAATTGGTGAAGTAGCTGATGCCTTTGATGTTAATCCTTCACTAATTAGATTCTGGGAAACTGAATTCTCAATTTTAAATCCTAAAAAAAATGCAAAGGGTAATAGAAAATTCACAACGCTAGATGTTGAAAATTTAAGCCACGTGTATTTTTTAGTAAAAGAACGAGGATATACTATTGAGGGTGCAAAAACATATATAAAAGAGCATAAAAAGAAATCTCTAAATACACTTGGTATAATAAATAAACTAAAAAAAATTAGATCTAGATTAATAAAGATAAAAGAACAACTTTAACTTATTTCTTTCTCATATATATATCAATCTGCGCTCCACATAAGTCAAAATTTTCTCTAATTTTATTTTCAAGAAATCTTTTATAAGGGTCCTTTATATACTGAGGCAAATTACAAAAGAAAGCAAATTGTGGATGTGAAGTAGGAAGTTGTGTAATGTATTTTATCTTAACATACTTCCCCTTTATTGCTGGTGGTGGATACTTAGCAATTATTGGTAATAAAATATCGTTTAATTCTCTAGTTTTAATTTTTTTAGACCTATTAGTATATACCTCAACCGCAGATTCAATTGCCTTATATATTCTTTGCTTATTTATTATTGAAACAAAAATTATTGGAACATCAACAAAAGGTTCAATTTCTTTTTTGATTTGAATCTCATAATTCTTTGTTGATTTATTATCTTTTTCAATTAAATCCCATTTATTAGCAATAATTACTATTCCTTTTTTATTTCTTTCACATAGCCAAAAAATATTTTTTACTTGTGAATCAAATCCTCTGCTTACATCATAAATTAATAAACAGACATCAGAATATTCAATAGCCCTGACACTACGCATTACAGAATAAAACTCAAGATTTTCTTTTACTTTTGATTTTTTTCTTATGCCAGCAGTATCAACTAAATTGAACTCAAATCCAAATCTCTTATATTTTGTATGAATTGAATCCCTTGTTGTACCTGGTATGTCTGTTACGATATTTCTGTTCTCTCCAATTAATGCATTGATAAATGAAGATTTTCCTGCGTTAGGTCTTCCAATAACAGCAAATTTTGGTAGATCATCTGAAAGGTCAATATCTTCTGAAAAATCCTTGACAATATCATCGAGTAAATCCCCTGTTCCAAATCCATTAATGCTTGCAATTGGGTAATATTTATCAATTCCTAATTCATAAAACTCAGTAGCATCATTAATTCTAGATGAACTATCGACCTTATTAACAACTAAATAAACAGGTTTGTTATTTTTTCTAAGCATATTTGCTATATCCGTATCCATAGAAGTTATTCCAGACTCAACATCAACCATAAAAATGATTACATCAGCCTCATCTATTGCTAATTCAACTTGCTTATCAATTTCTAATTCAAATATATCATCACTACCAACAACATAACCGCCAGTATCAATTAATGAAAATTCTTTTCCATTCCAATCTCCTTTTCCATAGTTTCTGTCTCTAGTAACGCCACTAACTGAATCAACAATAGCTTCTCTTTGTTTTACAATTCTGTTAAACAAAGTTGACTTACCTACGTTAGGCCTCCCTACTATGGCTATTATATTACTCATATTATTAAAATGTGTGCAAAGATAGTAGTAAAATTAAATTTAAAAAAAAAAGAGTAGATTAAAATGACAAGTATTATTTATAGCCAAATCTCTTTAGTTGATTCTGATTACTTCTCCAATTTTTATTAACCTTTACAAATAATTCTATATGAATATGTTTGCCAAAAAAAGTTTCTAAATCTTTTCTTGATTTGATTCCTATTTTCTTTAATGCACTCCCTTTATGACCAATTATTATTCCTTTCTGACTATCTCTCTCAACCATTATTACTGATCTAATTCTTATAATCTTTTCGTCTTCTTTGAATTCTTCAGTTAATATTTCAACAGAATAAGGAATTTCTTTACTATAATTTAACAGGATTTTCTCACGAATTATTTCATTTACAAAAAACCTCTCTGGTTTATCAGTAAGTTGATCTTTAGGAAAATATGGTGGGCATTCTGGCAATAATTCAATTAATCTTTGAAGAAGATTATCAACTTGAAATTTTTTAAGAGCTGAAATTGGAAATATTTCTGCATTTGGAAGTTTTGTTTTCCATTCGTCAACTTGATTCTCTAATTCTTCTTGATTAGATAGATCAATTTTGTTAATTAATAATATTACAGGGATAGATGAAGATTTTATTTTATTAAATAAATTTTCATCCTTTAAGCTTGATTCCCCAATCTCTATCATGTATATTATAATATCTGCGTCATTAATAGCAGTTTTAACAAAATCCATCATCGAAGATTGAAGTTCATAAGAGGGTTTAATTACACCAGGAGTGTCTGATAAAACTAATTGAAAATCCTCTCCATTGACGATTCCTAAAATTCTATGCCTTGTAGTTTGAGCCTTTGAAGTAATAATTGAAAGCTTTTCTCCTACCAAAGAATTCATCAATGTTGATTTTCCAACATTTGGATTACCTATAATATTTACAAATCCAGATTTATGCATGAGTTCAAAAGTATTAATTATCTTTTTAATGATGATTAATACTAGAAAAAAAGAGAATTTTTCAATTG
>Ga0208748_1000471_pt1 | contig 20729 bp, 27 predicted proteins | sample Knorr_S7_td_Bott_FD_185599 | JGI IMG/M metagenome (GOLD analysis project Ga0208748, IMG submission 185599) | Marine microbial communities from Southern Atlantic Ocean transect - Knorr_S7_td_Bottom_ad_4513_LV_A (SPAdes) (version 2) | ecosystem: Environmental > Aquatic > Marine > Oceanic | place... | reverse complement strand
CGCGATAATTAAGGGCCAAACAAAACATGATGAGGTGATCTCTCATTCTACTGCAAAATCACTTATTGATTTATCCATAAAATACCAAAAACCTGTTTCTTTCGGAATATCTGGTCCTGGAATGCAGAAAAGACATGCTTATGCTAGAATAAGACCTGTTGCTGAACGTGCAGTTGAAGCGGTTGTAAAAATCTCTGAAGAACTACAGAGGATTCAAAAATGATTCAACTTAGCATCTTGAAAATTAGTGGATATGGTCCTTGGACATTGACACTAGGAAGTGATAGAGAACATGAACTACAAATACTTCAAGCATCACTTTACAAAGAAGTACAGAAACTATTTTCCGAAAAAAATTGTCTGGTTTTTCCTAATAGAGCAGATGAATTTTTTGTAGTTTCAAACGGACTTGAGTTAGATGATCATATTCAAATCCAAAAAGCATTAGAAAAATTATTTGATATACGTTTAACTATTTCAATTGGTTATGGTGAATTTCCATTTGAAGCAAACTTAAAGGCACATGAAGGAAAGAAAAATGAAACCATATTAAACAAAGAACATAATATTTTTGGTTTTGTTAATGGTAAATCTGACTCAAAAGTTACAATTATGCATTTAGATGTAGATGATCTTACTTCAAGAAGACAAATTAATTCTCCTTATGAAATTTCATCAATAATTTTTGAGCTATATTCGAAGATGTCAAAATTTTTTCTGGAAAAAAACTCTCTTACTTTTTTTATGGGTGGTGATAACTTCATGGTAATTGCAAGTGATGATGCAAAAAATTCTGTACAGAATTTCATTGACATGATTAAAAGTGATGACAAAATTTCTTTGAATTGTGGAATTGGTAATGGATACACTTCTAGAGAAGCAGTAAAACTAGCCACACAATCTCTTGATACTATACGAAAAATTCGAGATTCAGGTAAAGAAAAACCTGAAGTTTATGAATTGTCATGTTAATTAAAAATCTAAGTATTTTATCAGGTCAAGAATTAGATTTTGTTTCAAATACTGATATCAAAATTCAGAATAAAATATTCAAAAAAATTCAACCAAAAATTAGACCGAGTGTTAAAGAAGAATCTATAGATTGCGAAGGTCTTCTATTAATCCCAGGGTTCATCAATGCTCATACACACATAGGTGATTCTATTGGAAAAGATGTTACCCTAAACAGTTCTGTTGATAAGAGAATTCATCCTGTATTTGGAGCTAAATCTAAAATTCTAAAAAATACTTCACCAGAAAATCTAGCTAATTTTATGAAAAACACATGTCATTCAATGTTGAGAAAAGGAATCACAACATTTGTTGATTTTAGAGAAGGTGGATTAGATGGTGTTACTTTACTCAAAAAAGTATTATCTGATGTTCCTTTGCGTTCAATTATTCTAGGTAGAGTGGAATTTTATCAAGAATCCACCGAAATCAGAAAAAACATGCCTTTTCCTAGAGAAAAAATTGAAGATCTTACTGAGCTCCTCAAAAAATGTGATGGAATTGGTGTAAGTGGTGCCAATGAAAATAGTACATCAGTGCTAAGTTATTATTCAAAAACAACAAAACTTAGAGCTATACATTCTTCTGAAACAAAACAAAGTGTTTCTACATCAAAGAAAATTACCGGAAAATCTGAAACAGTTAGGGCTTTATCTCTAAAACCTCATTTTTTGGTTCATATGACTTTTGCTTCAAAAGGTGATCTTAGTGCTGTGGCAAAGAAAACTAGAGGAATTGTAATCTGCCCAAGAGCTAACTCGTCTCTAGCTGAGGGAATTCCAGACATAGAATTGATGCAAAAGGCAGGATGTACATTAGCTTTAGGTACAGATAATGTAATGATAAATTCTCCTGATATGTTTAGAGAAATGGATTTTCTTTGGAAAGTGACTATGGGGATTCACAAAAAAAGAATTGATCCAAAAGAAATTCTTAAAATGGCTACAGTTAATGGAGGAAAAATTTTGAAAAAAGATATTGGAGTGATTGAAATTGGAAAAATTGCTGATTGTATTTTTCTTGACAAGCATGCACTAGATTTAGAACCAATGCACAACCCACATGCATCAATTGTTCATCGAGCATCAGAATCTGCCATTAAAGCAGTAATGATTGGAGGTAAAATCGTACATGGAAAAATCTAAACCATATATAATTCTCAGTGCAGCAACATCAGTTGATGGAAAGATTGCTACTAGAACAGGTGATTCAAATCTATCTTCAAAGCAAGATAAAGTAAGACTTCATAAACTAAGATCTAAAGTAGATGCAATTCTTGTTGGAAAAAATACAGTTTTACTTGATAATCCTTTGTTAACTGTACGATACGCTAGAGGAAAAAATCCAATTAGAATAATTTTAGATTCTAAAGGTACTATATCTAAAAAATCAAAAATTTTACAAACAAGTGATAAGATTCCAACGATCATAGCTGTATCAAAAACAATCAGTAAATCAAACTATGATAAACTATGCAAATTTCCTGTGGAAATAATTACTGCTGGCAAAAATTCTGTGAATATTAAATTATTGCTGAAAAAACTTTACAACAAAAAAATTAATACAATACTTGTTGAAGGTGGCGGAACTGTTAATTGGGAATTTATTAAACATAATCTTTTCGATGAATTGATTATTACTTTATCTCCATTTTTAATTGGAGGAAATGATGCGATTTCTTTTGTTCAGGGAAAAGGTTTTAAAAAAATTTCAAACTCACCTAATCTCCACCTTAAGTCAATCAAGAGGCTCAAAAATCATATTGTTTTGTATTATGTTAAGGTGTAAGTTATATACCTAATTTAAAATAAAATTACAAGAAATTGGCAGTAAAAAAGAAAGCTACAGTAAAAAGAAAAACTACAAAAAAGAAGGTTACTAAATCAAAAACAAAAAAACTACCATTTGGTGGATATGCAATCAATTTTGCAGGTCGTAAAGAAACTGTAGAACAAGTCTTTGGAAATAAACCAATTGCACCAAGTGAAATGACCAAAAGAATTTGGAAATTTGTAAAATCCAAAAGCCTTGCTAATCGTTAAACTCACTGGTTTACGAAGAAATGTAACTACTTTCACCTTTTAATTATTTTTCTTAAAATGAATTATACAATTCTCACTTATGAAAAATCTACTCTACGTAGTGATGATGAGTAAGATTGTCATAAAATCTGACTGATTTTATGTTTACAAATTCTAACATTCCATATCTTGATAATTCTCTTCCAAACCCACTATGTTTTATTCCTCCAAATGGAATTCTTGGATCTGAAATTACTACATTGTTGACACTGACAATTCCTGATTCAATTCGTCTAGACATTTTGTCTGCTTTTGCAAGATCTTTTGTCCAAATACTTGCACCTAAACCAAATTCAATATCATTGGCTAATTTTATTGCCTCACTTTCATTCTCTACGATTGTAATTGGAGCTACTGGCCCAAATGTTTCTTGTTGTGCAATTCTCATATCTGGTTTAATATTTGTAAGAATTGTTGGTTGGTAGAAGAATCCTTTACCATCAATCTTAGAACCTCCCAAAAGGATTTCAGCTCCTTTTTTTTTTGCATTTTCTACAATTTCTGAAATTGTTTCTAAACCTTCTTTACTTGAAATTGGCCCAATATCTGTTTCCATAGATGTTGGATCTCCAATTTTAAGTTGAGACGCTTTTTTAATAAATAATTCAATGAATTCTTTTGCAACATTTTTTCCAACAAAGAATCTCTTTGAAGCTATACAACTTTGACCACAATTGATGAATCTACCCTTTACTGCTCCCTCTGCTGCTTTTTCAATAATTGCGTCATCTAATACTATGAAAGGATCACTTCCACCTAATTCTAAAACACATTTTTTCAAATGCATTGCAGCTCTTTCACCTACTTTTGCTCCTGCACTTGTACTTCCAGTAAAGGTTACAGCATCGATATCAGAGTCAATTAGGTGGTTTGCAACATCTACACTTCCTATTACTGTCTGAAAAATTCCATCTGGCACACCTGATTCAGTAAATGCTTTTTCAATCTCAATTCCTGATTGTAGGGTAATACTGGATGGTTTCATCACAATTACATTTCCTCCCATTAAACATGGAGCTGCAAATCTTAATGTCTGCCAATAAGGAAAATTCCAAGGCATGATAGAACCAATTACCCCTAATGGTTCAAAAATTAGAAAACTCTTTCTTGCATCCGTGTTTAATACTTCATCAGCAAGGAAACTATCACCATGATCAGCATAAAATTCTAATGCCCAAGCACATTTTTCAACTTCTCCAATTGATTCTTTGATGGGTTTACCCATTTCCATTGTTGCAACTTTTGCAAGTTTTGTTTTGTTTTTCTTTAGGTATTCTACTAAATTGTAAATGTAACTTCTACGTTTTTCATAATCTTTTTTCCATTCTGGAAATGCTCTTCTGGCTTTTTTCACTAAATCAAACACTTGGTTTTTATCCATTGAAGAAAATGTTGTAATTTCTTCACCAGTAGCTGGATTTACTGTAGTGATTTGAGTCAAGAATATTTCACCAATTTCTCCTAATTTAATCTAGTCTTATTTCCAGATCTAATTAGAATATTTGTTGCATATCCTTTTTCAATTCATCAATTTTCCTTGAATATGCTTTTTTGGATTTATCATTCTTTTTTAGATTTAGAACACTTCCACATGTTGGGCATTTGAACATATCATCAAGTGCTGTTTCAAAGGTCACTCTTGGACAATCTTCATTACCACAATGATAAAAGTCAGAAGCATTTTCATAATCTAATCTTTGTTGCAATCTTTCTGTAATTTTCTTTTTTTGATTTTCAATAAAATGTTCAACTTCTTCTCTTCTGGTTCTCCATCTATAGACAAACCAACCTTTTCTTTCATCTTTTACTCTGATTCCAGTTATGAGAGACTTTCCAAATAGATCATACAAAACTTTCCTTACCATGTTGATTCTAAGACCTGTAGAACTTGCAATTTCTTCGTCGGTTGCATCTTCAGCTTTAAGCAGAGATCTAGCAACTTTGAGATATTCATCTCCTCCAATCATCGAAGCAATTCTAACAAAAGGATCCTCGTATTTGTCTATCAACTCTAATCACTCCGAATTTTCTACTATTAATCCCTTGTTTCGTTTACTTGAACATTTTTGCCCTTTTTTGTGGGTATTATCTTTCTAATTGCATCTGGAAACGCCTTCTCAAATTGTTTACCTTTTTGGATACGATCTAAAAGTATTGCTAATGCACTAATCTCTGAGTGTGGTTGACTTCCAATCCCTACATTATAGTCTGCTAATTCATAAATTTCCCTTGGTACTTTTTCAGCACCTACAACAACTAACAGATTTTCTTCTTTACGAAGTTTCTCCTGTACATCATTAATGCTTTCTCCATACATTGTAAGATGTATAACTCGAAAGTTTTCATCCTTTTTCTTTTTTACAATAGATTTCCATTTATCAATAAATTCAACCACAAAATTTCCTCCCCAAGTTTTATTGATCTTTTCTAGAGATTCTTTGATTTCAGAATTGACTTCAGTCATGAAAATCTTCTTTGCCCCAAATGCCCTTGAAACTAGTGCAACATGTGTTGTAACTCTATCATCTCTTACAAGACGTTGTCCTATTCTAACTACCTCAATTACCAAATGCTTTTTCAACTCCTTCCAAAAGATTTTTCTCAAATTTAGGTGAATTCTGACTTTTCATAATATCTCTAATTAATTCTTTAAGTTGGTTAACATTTTTTCCTGTTTTTGCTGAAAGTGAAATATATTTTTTATTTTCAGTTAAGTTAAGTATGTCGATTTTTTGCTCAATCTCTTCATTTTTTAACAAATCTATTTTATTTAATACATAGATCATCCTATCTTTTTCAATTTCTAACTCACTTAACGTTCTCATACAACTAGCAAATTTCTTTTTTAACTCAATTAATGAATCAGCAATATCAATTACAACAATTATGATATCTGTATGTTTTAATTCTTCTAATGTTGATTTGAATGCATCTATCATATATGCCGGCAACTTACTGATAAAACCAACTGTATCTGAGATTAAGAACGGTTCTTGATTAATTGTTACCCTTCGCATAGTTGTAGAAAGTGTTGTAAACAGTTCTTTACCCTCAGCTTTTGTTTCTCCTGTCATTTTGTTAAACAATGTTGTTTTTCCTGAAGAAGTATAACCTGCTAGTGAGATTATCTTGAATCCCATTCTCTTTCTTCCCTGTCTATGAAGCTCTCTTTGTTTACCCGCCTTTTCCAGTTTAGATCTTACTGTCTGCATTCTATGTTTGATATCATTGTAGTAAACATCAACCTCAAATTTTCCTATTCCCATAAATCCTGGTTGTTCTCCCATGTTTGAAAGACGAACTTTTTCTTTCGCTCTAGACATCTCATATCTTAATTGAGCTAATTTTACTTGTAATTTTGATTCTGCACTTGATGCTCTACTTTCAAAAATTTCAAGAATTAATGCTTCCCTATCTAAAACTTCTCTATGTAAAACTGATGCAATATTATAGTTTTGACTTGGTTTTAAAATTTCATCAAATACAATTACATCTGGTCTAAGTTTTTCTGATAACTCTTCTAGTTCTTCTAAAACTCCACCACTCATTCCATATTTCCGTTTTTGTAGAAATTTTGCAGTAATTGTATGAACTATTTGATATCCTGCAGCATCACACAATCCTTTGGCTTCATTAATTGCGTCTTCCTTATCATATGTGATTAAAATTGCTGAATTCATTTTAATTCAATATTTTCAGTATTATTCAAGTTAAAGATTCTACCTGTTCTGATTGATTATTCAGTTTTTTTTAATGTTTTTTCTATATTCATATTCAACACAATTTCTGCTATGTCACTAGCATATTCAGAAACTCTTCCTATATTTTCAGTCATTCTTCTAATTCTGTAAATTTCCTCTTCGTCTTTAAGTGATTTTGAAGCATCTCTAACTTTTTTCTCATATTTGGCAATTTCATTTGTTTTTCCAATGGTTTTTTCTGCCTGTGCATAATCTTCTTTGAATAATGCCAGACATGAATCATCTAAAACCGATAAACAAAATTCATTCATATCTTGGAGTTTTTCAAAAACCTCTTTCTTGACTGATTTTTTGAACTCTAGAAGATCTTTTGCAATAAATGCTGCGTGATCTCCTACTCTCTCTATATTTTTTACAACTAATCTATATCCAAGGCAATTTCTGGCATTTCTAAAACCCATCTCTTTTAACATATGTTCATTTTGTATTGCTATCTTTAACTGACGAATTATATAAAATCCAAATCTATCTACCTCATCATCTGTATTGATTACTTCTTGAGCTAGTTCTAAATTATTCTCCTTTACTGCTAAAATTGCATCACTAGACATTGATTTAGCTAAGTGAATCATTCTTTTGAATGCCCCATCAACTGATAATTCTAGTAAATTGACAAGAACCTGTACTGTAATTCCATCACTTGAGTCAGAAATAATTTCAGAACCCATCAACATTCGCTTGACAGCTTCTTTTACAGTTTTTCTTTGATTGGGACTTAATCTACCATTTTTTGGTTTAACATGAATCGTTTTGAATCCCAAAAAATATAGAGAAATTAATTTTCTAACAATTGAAGATGCTTCTTCTTCAGTATTGATCTCTATTGTGGCATCTTCTTTTTTTTGGATACGTAATTCAAATTTTGGTGGATAAAGTTCTAATGTCGATGATCCTTTTCTTACTATTCTAATTTGATCTCCTTGTTTTAGACCTAAATCCAAAACCCATTGTTTTGGTAATGAAACTATGTATGATGATTTTCCTGTAAATTGAAGTTTTCTTGTTTCTCCTCTTTCTTCCATGATCTAAAGAGAAAAAACCATTCTATATAGTTTGAGGCTTATAATATAGTTTAACATTGAACTAATATTTGGAAAAGATCACCAATGTATGTGGATCAAACTCTAAAACTTCAATATTCACTTGATGCGTTATTTGGAAATGGCGTATCCAAAAATTTGCCAAAAAATATTGAAATGACTTTTTCACGGAAGACTGGAAGAATAAGAACTGTTTCACATAAAGGAAAATTATTATGTACTTTGAGAATTGATGGTGGTTTAGCAATTACTCCTTATTTTGCTCAAATTTTACTGAAAAGTAAAACATTTCGAGAAAACTGTGTTGAGATAAACAAAGACGCTGCTCCGTTTGTAAAGGAAGGAAGATCTGTATTTTGTAAGCATGTAGTATGGTGTGGAAAAAAAGTACGTATTTCTGCTGATACTCCAGTATTATTCAAAAATAAAGTCATTGCAGTTGGAAAAGCTGTTCTATCATGTGAGATGATTTTAGATTTTGATAGGGGTGTAGCAGTGAAGGTCAGAGATAGTTTAAAAAGTCGTAAAGAGGAAATAGAATTATGATGCGAGGAGGAAATCGTGAAATGCGAAGAATGATGGACAAGATGGGTCTTGATATGAGTGAGCTATCAAATGTTCAAGAGGTAATAATTAAGACTGACAAAAAAGAGATTATTCTTACTAAACCCTCCGTTACTGAAATGAAAGCAAAAGATAGCTCCATTTTTACAGTAACTGCAGATAGTTATGAGGAAAGAGAATTAGAAGTTCCAATTTTCTCAGAAGAGGATATTCAACTAGTCGGTCAGCAAGCTGGAGTTGATGAAGAAAAAGCTAAAAACGCTTTAGAGGAAGCTAAAGGCGATCTTGCAAGAGCAATATTACTTCTAACTACTGGATAATATCTCAATTTTTGTGCCTAAAAACCAATTAAAAATGAATGATTTAAGTAATGGAATCGGTGAATTTTTGGTATAATGAGCAACATGGCTGAATCTAAAGTTACTGGAATAATCAAATCTTTAAACGCCTTAGAAGATGATCTAGATTCTCTAAACGACAAAGTATCTGATATGAAAAAACAACTTTCTGTAAAGGCACAGAACGAAATTGATGTCTTGTTAGAAAAAACTCGAGAAATGGCTACAAAAGAAGCTGAAGTTATCATTAATGCATCAAAAGAAAAGGCAACGACAGAATCTTCAAAAATTACTCAAGAAGGTGAGGCTAAATTATCTGAAATTCAATCAAACATTGATGCTAATTTCGATAAAGCAGTGAAACACGTCGTGTCAACTGTTTTGAAAGCATAAACCTAAATTTCATATTTCATTTTGTAAAGTATCGATCCCTTACTGAATGCTCGTATTGGAATTGCAACTACTTATGGTAAACCATACTATAGATTTTCAACATATCTTAAGACCCTCAAATTATCTTTTGATTCTATTCTTCCTGAAGAGATTCTAAATTATTCTGGACAGCTAATCCTTACTACCTTGAAAGAGTCTCCAAAAAAATGTGAAAAACCATTATTTCATGAAGATATCTTTGAACATCATCCAACTGTAACTAGAGGAATAATGATGCAAAGACTCAATCAAGATTTTGAAGAAGAAGATCTAATATTAGGAATTGACCCAGGACAAAGAACTGGTTTGTCGGTATTTTACTATGGAAAAGAAATTGAGAGTTCATTTCATTCCTCAGTTGAAGAATTGGTTTTTCATATTATTCAAATTTTAGGAGGCCTTAGAGCAAAAAGAAAAATTGTAAAAATTGGAAATGGAAATATGGCAATTGCAAAACAAATTGTGACTATGCTTAATCTTAATTTTTGTTCATCTTTTGAATTGGAATTTGTTGATGAACGAAAAACTAGTCTAAAAATTAAAAATTTTAATCAAAGAGGAAAACGAGATATGCTTTCTGCAAAGTATATCTCACAACGAGATGGATATAGACATTCTATTCTACCTCTATCAATGACGGGTTAAAAAAATCAGAAATTTCATTGTAAAAATTTTTACAAATCTATGAGTTTGGTATTTTTTCTTTTCTTCATGCCTGTAAAATGATTAAAGTATGAAAATATCACAGATTTTCTTTGTTTTTTTTAAAAAAAATGAAATTTTTACTCAAACAACTATATAACAGAGTATCATTTTTTCAAAAAATTCAATATTCAGATTAGCTATACATATTTATTGAAGATTATTCGTTTTTTTTGAAACTAATAACTTTGATCGCAAAATAATTCGAAATATTTTCATGTTTTTCTATTTTTTTATACATATTTTATCGATCTATTCTTATATAGTTGTGAATTCTATAATAAAATACCAAGATGACTTGTAAAGGAATTTGTGTTAGATATAAGGCTCAAAAGCCCGTAGGAACTGGAAGATATGCTTCTGGACAACGTCGATGCCAAATTTGTGAAATCTTCATCAAATGGGAAGGACTTTGGTGTCCATGTTGTGGATATAGATTAAGAACAAAACCACGTAATCTAAAGTACAAAGCAAAATTACGTGCTAGGGTTGAGGCTGATTCTATTGAAGCTAAAGCAATTGCAAAAGCTCAATCAGAAGAGATTGAAGTTGCTGTAGCTGTAAAAGCAAAATCAAAAGCTAAAACAATTAAATCCAAAGCAACGATAAAGGAAAAAACTCCTTGTACATACTGTGAAAAACTGTTTGTGTATGCCGACAAACATGAAAAGAATTGCAAGAAAAATCCAAATATCGAAATTTCCCAAGAAAGTGAATCAATAGCAATAAAAGCATAAGATTTGTTCATAGCTTATTGAACCCTCCAAATGGATTTTCCCATAAAGTGGTAAATTTGGAGAGCCGTACTTTTTTTTTACAGATTCAAAAATTTGAAAATGGATATTTTATTTCTATTACAGAAGGAACTAACAAAATAGGTTCTATGGTTATTTCTTTAGCAACTGGACCTAAACCAATTACAACAACTATTATCCCCTCTAGAACTGAATCTATTTTTCAAAAACTTATCGCTGAACAAATTAGCACTAGGATGAGAGGCATTGCTTTAGTTTCTACCTTTACTCAAAAAGAATTAGAACCAAATACTGCAAAAGCCTTAATGTCTGAGATAATGGAAATGGTAGACAATGACTGATTTAAGAAATTATATTTCTCAAATTAAAAAGAGTAAAGATCTTAAAATTGTAAAAACAAAAGTTTCTACAAAATTTGAGATTGCGGGAATAACTGCAAAAGTTGACGATTCATATGCAGTTTTATTTGAAAATATCAAAGAAAGTAACTTCCGTTTAGTTGCTAATTTACTAGGAACTCGAAAAAGATTTGCTTTGGCAGTTGGAGATACAGAAGATCATATTCATAAAAAAATAATTTCAGCAATCAAAAAAGCTAAACAGCCAAAAATTATCTCTTCAGGAAAATTCATGGAAAATAAGTCAAAAAATCTCTTTTCCCTGCCTATTGTAACTCATTTTGAAAAGGAATCTGGTCCATTTATCACATCTTCTATTGTTTATACTAAGAATCCTGAAACTGGAAAACAAAATTCCTCATTTCATAGATTTATGCCAATTGATAAAACTCATTTTTCCATTAGAATGGTAGAAGGACGTCATCTCCACAGATGTTTTGTTGATGCAAAAGAACATGGAGAAGATTTGAAAATTGCAATTACTGTGGGCGTTCATCCAGCAATTTCTATCGCAGGTGCATATCAAGCTGAATGGGGAAAAGATGAAATTGATATTGCAAATTCTCTTTTAGGCGGAAAATTAACTTTGGCAAAACTTCCTTCTACAGGACTGAATGTACCATCAGGTGCTGAAATTGTAATGGAAGGAAAAATTCTTCATGATAAAACACACCGTGAATGGATGGTTGAAATGCTTCAAACATATGATCATAAAAGATCTCAACCAGTTTTTGAACTTGAAAATCTGTATTTTAGAAACAATCCAATTTTCCATGATGTTCTATCTGGTTATTCAGAACATAGGTTACTAATGGGAATGCCAATTGAATCTAAGTTAAATGGGATATTGAAGAAAATTTATTCTCAAACACTTCAAGTCTCAATGACTAATGGTGGATGCAATTGGTTACATGTAGTTGTACAAATTAAAAAGAAAAGTGAATCTGATCCTAAAAAAATAATTAAGAAAACATTTGATTCTCATCGTTCCCTAAAACAAGTAACTGTAGTTGACGAAGATATTGATCCTAATAGTGCAGAATCGGTAGAATATGCTATGGCTACAAGATTTCAAGCAGACAAAGATCTGATTATTCTCAAAAATGTTCGTGGTTCTAGTCTTGATCCTTCTAGTGATCAACAAAAATTACAAACTGCAAAAATGGGCATTGATGCAACTAGATCTCTTTCAAAACGCCCTGATGGATTTAAAATAGCAAAAATTCCAAAAATTAATAAAATTAAACTAGAGAAATATTTCAAATAATCAAAATCAACTGTTTAAATTAAATTAGAATTTGATTTTCATGGATCCATTTAAGAATAACAGAAAGTCTCTTTAGTCAATGTCTGAACAAGATAAAAGCGAGGAGTGGGATTCATTATGGCAAGAATATACCAAGTCTCTTGAAAACTGGAAATCACTTTTTGAGCAAATACAAAATTCAAGTGATGATATGCAATCTAAGTTCAATCAAGTTTGGGACAAGGCTACTGTTGAATCAAGTGCTGAAACCATGAAACTATTTGGAGAAAATTGGCAAAAAGCCATGAATGAAGCAGGAATGCAATCCTTCAAAGAATTTGGTGAAAATTGGCAAAAAGCTCTTAATGATTCTAATGCTTCTGTTTTCAAACAATTTGCTGAAAATTGGCAGAAGACTCTAAGTTCATCTGGATTAGAACAGATGCAAGCTTATGGCGAAATGATGAAAAAATTTGCTGAAACTTGGAATTCTATGTGGCCAAGATCACAATAACTTCCGAAAGAATAAACACTTGATTTATTCATTATTTTTTGATGACAATCACCCCGAGTGAATGCTTTATTGAATTATCTAGTTTTGATGATTTAGCAAGATATGCTTGTGCATTTAGAGAATATCCAAGAAGAGTATATTCTCAAGAATTTGATGGTTCAAGAATTATTTCAACTAGTTTAACTCTTGCAAATACTCTGTTGATTTTTTATGCTCAAATGCCAAAATCTGGTAGGTATATTTCATACCAAGTTAATACAGGAAAAGAGACTTGTGAAATTGTAGAATCTACAAAAGATATCTCAAATTATGCACCTATTGTACATATGGAATCAAAAATTTCCTCATTATCTGTAAAAACCAAAAAAATTTCTGATCAATTTCATCCAATTCAAGTTAAAGATTTGGGAAGTTTAGCACGATTAACATATGATCCTGAGTTTCCAGATGAACAAAATCTCACTCTATATGCATTACCTCACAAAAATTCTTGGGTAATAGGATACATTACCCCATTAGAAATGGATGAAGTAATCTATAATTTCAATTATGTTGAATTAGATTCCGAACCTACTAGACATTTTATTAAATATCAGGGGAATCAAGGACGAGATCCAGTATTTTCAGATAATTTTGATCATGGATATTCATATTTACCAGTCATCAAAATTAAAAATGAACATTCGATCTTTGGATTTTCAGATTAAATTTTAAACCTATTTCTAAGTTAATTCTTTTATTTTCTTTTTTGATTCTTCAACTAATCGTTTTATAACTGGGATGTAAATTTCTGCAGCATATACAATTTCAATATCTTTGTATTCTTCAATTTCTAAAAATGCAGAAGCTATTACCTGATTTTCTCTTACTTTAGGCTCATTATTTTCACTTCTTTTACGATTTATGGTTTCTAAAAATATTGGTAATTGTCTTTTGACTTCAATTTCTAATTCTTCTTTTGAACATAATTTTTCATTACTCAAATTAACTTTGATCTGTTGATTAATATCATCTTCGTATCTATCTGACGCTCTGATCATGATTTTAATTTTAGGTAATTTATCAAATTTGTTCTTGAATTGACAGATTTTTTTAATGAAATTAGGATATGAATTTTCATGTTCCTGATTGTATCTGATTAAATACCATTCTGAAAATTTCATCGCATTTTGGTCATTTTTAATTTTTGCTTTTCTATCAAATTTTTTTTGTGAAATCTTTTCTGAAATAAATAATCCAAAATTTCTATTTCCTTCCTCAAAAATCCCATTAAATATATCATTTACAGAATTAATGTATTCATTAAAAAAATAATTTACATAGTAAGGATCAGGATCGTATTGTTTAATCTGTTTTAGATATATTTCACAATCTTTTATTGTTTTTTCAATATTCATTAGTCTTTGTTAGATTCAGAAGTTGCATATTTTGACTGTGCTTTCAAACTTGTAGCTAATTCTTTAAAAATTTCATTTACACTGACATCAACTAAATTAATTGTTGCATTTTCCTTTACGATTTGTTTTTCAAATTTTTCTTTAATCGCAAAAGATACTGATGACCAATGCAGAGTTCCTTTCAATTGTTCTTCAACTGTGGTATTAGTTGTTGGGAAATTTGCTGGTGAGAATACAATTCCATTTGTCCATTGCATTGTAGGAATTCCTCCACCTGAGGATTTTGTATTAAATGCTATTTGTTTTACCCAATCTTCAAATTTGTATTCAATTACTTCATGAATAATTAATTTTTTCCATGGTTCTACAGAGATTTCCATTTCAATCATAGTACTTTTAAACCAATTATAATCTTATTTTTTGAGCCTAATTCGTTCTAGTCTTGGAAAAATAAAAATTATGAAGCCTTTTCTTAATTTATAATTTTACAGAATTACATGTCCTGATTGCCATGCCTGATTAAATTTTTTGATAGCTTCTTGGTATGCCATAATTGAATCGTCACCTGACGTTTTAAGAAATTTTTCCCACTGTTTATTGAATTTTTTGATTGATTCGATATTGGTTTCTTTGAAAATACTTTCAAACATGTTTGATTGTTGTTTGATATATTCAGGACCAATTTCTTCCCATGTACTTTCCCAACTTGAAGTTACTTTTTTCAATAATTCCGCATCTGTTTCTAGTGCTTTTTGGCATGCATCATGATATGACATTAGAGTTTCATTTGTAGCTTTTTGCAATTGAGCAAGAGATTCTTTCCAACCAGTTAATGCAGTATTGTATTCTTTCCATACTTTTTCAAATTCTAGTTTTTTTATTGAAGATTTTGTTTGTTTTTTTGATCTAGCAATTGTTTTTTTGATTGACTTTTTTTTATGGGTGCGTTTTTTCTTGGTAGCCATACAGTAGTTTGAAAATAGTAGATGTTAAATCTTTCAATAATTCTGAAGTTTAGAAAATTTAATAAATTTTCATTAAAATCCTGATGCTTTGGTAAAGTTTGTAAGATACTTTTTGTCCTTATTTTTGAATAATTTGTAGTGCTCTTTGCATAGATTTCTAGTTTCTCTAAAACTGATTTTTACTGTCTCTATTACTTTTAATTTACACTTTGAAATACTACATTGCATTATAACAAATAATACATATTTACTAATAAAACTTTGAAATTATGTTATTACCTTCTACTAACTTTTTATCATTGTATTATATCGAAAAATTATGAATGATGATGAGAAAGGAAAACAATTTTTAGAATTAATTGATGAGCAAAGTAATCTTCAGTGGAGGATTGTTGCAAAAGTGTCTTCTTTGATTAGCTCAAAATGGGATTCTATTGAATTACAAAACGAGCTTGAAACATTAATAGAAAAATATTCTAAAATCACTAAAGAACTTGAAAGTTTTGATTAGAATTGCAGTATTTTATAGTGCAGAGTCTACCATTAATGCAATAAACAATACTGCCAAGTAGGGACTAGAAAATTTAAACAAAGTCCATGAAGCGTTTTCGATAGGCTTTACTATAACCCATATTGATAATGCCAACATTAATGCACCTGATGCAATTGCAGTCCATAGATATACTCCTCCTACCATATTTTCACCACTTTCTGTTGTTATGAAGAATGGGGCAATTGAAAACAAGACCATTACAACAGTCGAAACTGCAATTACTCTTGCAGATGTTTTTTCAGATTGTACTGCAGTTAACATTGGAACATTTACTTTGATATAATCATCTTTGAAATGTAAGGTCAAAGCCCAAATATGCATTGGAATCCAAATAAACACTAATCCTGCCATTGCAAGACCCATAGTCCACAAATCTGTCATACTTACAGCTACCCATCCAATCAAAGGAGGTGCACCTCCACACAAACCTCCTAAAATTATGTTTGTCCTTGATCTTCGTTTTAACATATACGAGTAAACTAAAATATTATTTATCAACGCAAATGCAATGAATGTAGTTGCCCATGCACCTTGTTCCAATGTTGTAGTGAACGAAATTCCAAATGCTAAAACTAACGATATTCCAGCTAAGACTAATCCAAAATTCCTTGCTTTTTCTGCTGGATAGATTCTCTTTGATGGAATAGGTCTATCTTTTGTTCTTTCCATTATTGCATCAATATCTCTATCATGATAGTTAGTCAAAGTGTTAGCAGCAGCGGAACCAGCTGCAACTGAAAATAACATTAACATCCATGTAGCTGGAGAAATTTCAATATCATAAATATTGGATGCAGTTAACGCTGCACCAAAAGCAGTAAACACTAGTAAATACCAGATCTTTGGCTTTGTTAATTCGTAGTATACAGCAACACGGGATTCTGACTTAATTTTTTGCAATATTAGTCAGTATCCTTTAATGAAAGATATGGCATTATTTTAGTTCGTGATTTCATCTCAATAAATGACTCTGAAGACTGAACTCCGTCAATCCTGCCAATTTTTTCAGAGACTAATTTATGCATTTGCTCTAGCGATTTTGAATACATAGTTACCAATATATCAAATCTACCTGTAACTTCTGCAATTTCTCTAACTCCATCAATCTTGAATAGTTCCTCAATTATATGATCGCGTTTTTTTGAATCCATATTAATTCCAGTTAATGCCTTAACATTGAAACCAAGCTCAGCATCATTAACAACAATTGTAAAACGTTCAATTAATTTTCTTTTGACTAATCTTTTGATTCTTGAATATATTACTGATGAGTTAACATCAATCTTTTTTGATAAACGTGGAACCGAAATTGATGCATCATTAGATAATTCTGATAAAATTTGTAAATCTAAATTATCTACCATTACCGTTCAAAACACCTGAGTCGATCTAGATTTTTGGTTCTTATAAAGTTATTATTGTAAAAATTACAAAAAATAGTCTAAATCTTACCTTTTTTGCATAGCATTTCAGCTAGCAACACTGCACCTTTTGCAGAACCCATCTTCTTGTTGTGTGAGAATAATATGTATTTGAGTCCATGATCAAATAGTTCCTCTTTTTCTACTCTTCCAATTGTTGTAGTCATTCCCCCGCCAACAGATCTTTCCATTCTTGGTTGAGGTCTTGTTGGATCTTCATGAAACGCATAGTATTTTTCTGGAGCTGAAGGCAATCCTTGAACTGAAATATTCTGATTGTAAGAATTGTAAAGTTCTTTGGCTTTTGCAGGATCAATCTCACTTGAAGTCTCTACAAAGACAGATTCAGTATGTCCATCAATTACAGGAACTCTAGTACAGGTACAGCTGATCCTTATGTCTGCGTCCTCAATTTTACCATCCTTGAGTTTTCCTAAGATCTTTCTTGTCTCAGTTCTAACTTTTTCTTCCTCTTTTGGAATGTATGGTATGATATTGTCCGTAATTCCCATTGCAGATACTCCAGACCTTCCACCCCCAGAGATTGCCTGCATTGAGGTCATCATGACCTTTTTTACCCCATATTTATCAAGTAATGGTTTCAGTGTAATTGCTAAACCTGTAGTAGTACAGTTTGGTAGAGGAGCTACCCAACCTTTCCAGTTACGGTTCTTCTTTTGAGTTTCAAGTAATTCAGCTTGGTCGTCGTTAATACCTGGAATAAGAATTGGGACATCTTCTTCATATCTGTATGCAGAACTAGTTGAAATCACTGGCAAGTCTGCTGCCATTTTAGTTTCAATATCTCTTGCAGCTACAGATTCTACTGCTGAAAATACTAGATCTAATTGTGATACGTCAAGATCATCAACTTTTTTGACAGTCATTGACTTTATGTATTCTGGTATTTCTCCACCAGCATCCCATGCAATAATTCCGCTTGGATCCTTGATTGCATCAAGATAGTCCTTGCCTGCTGAACGCTCAGAAGCTGCAATTTGAGTTACCTCAAACCATGGGTGATTCTCTAAAGTTTGGACAAATTCTTGTCCTACGGAACCTGTTACTCCTATAATTGCAACTCTTTTCTTATCCATAATTGAATAGTTGATCGCCTTCAATTAATAATCGTTTTTCAGACTACCAAAAGATACTATATTACTTGTTTCTATCTGGAACTGTGAAAATAAGGATAAAGCGCAATATTGCAAAACATAATCCTGTAGCTCACGGAGGTAGATTCTCTGTAGATAATCAAGATCCTAGTATTATAGATTTCAGCTCAAACATTAGTCCTGCAGGAATGCCTACTTCTGTCAAATTAATCTTGAAAAGAAGACTGGATCAAATGGAATACTATCCAGATTCATATTCTAGTGATTTAATATCTAACCTCAAAAAATACACTGGATTACCAGAATCAAACCTAATTGTTGGAAATGGGTCAATTGAGATAATCTATAATTTCTGTAATGCGTTTTTATCAAAAAAATGTATTTTGATTCCAGCACCCACATTTGGTGAATATGAGGCTGCAGCAAAACTTGCTGATTGTAAAATTACTTTTTTTAAAACAATGAATCTTGCTGAAAATCTTGATTCTTTTATTTCTCAAATTCCTGTAAATGGATGCATCTTTGTTTGTAATCCAAATAACCCAACTGGAACTATTTTATCTAAAAAACAACTGATTAAAATTCTATTATCTGCTAAACGCAAATCTTGTCTTGTATTTGTTGATGAATGCTTTATTGAGCTGGTTCCACAATCAAATCAATCTATACTAAATTTAGTAAAAACATATGATAATCTCTTTGTACTAAGATCACTTACTAAATCATTTGGTCTAGCTGGTATTAGAATTGGATATGCAGGAGCTTCAAAACAAATTATAGATATTCTACAAAAGATAAAAATTCCTTGGAGTGTTAATGCTTTAGCTCAAGAGGCAGGCATAATTGCAATCAAAAACAAATCACATCTTATTGAATCAAAATCTATCATAAAAAAAGAATTACGTTTTCTTAAAAACAAAATTGCTGATATACAAGGCTTTCAGTGTCATAACTCTTCAACTAACTTTATTTTGATTAAAATAAAACAAGACTCTACAAAACTCCAAAGAAAATTACTAAAACACAAAGTTTTGATTCGAGATTGCAAAAGCTTCCGTGGCCTAAATAACCATTACATTAGAATTGCAATAAAGTCTCACAAAGATAATCTAAAACTAGTAAGAGCATTGGAGGCAGAAGCATGAAATCTTTGATGGTTCAGGGTACCACTTCTGGTGCTGGTAAAACTACTCTAGTTGCAGCACTATGCAGAATATTTTCTGACAAGAACTATAGCGTGGCTCCATTCAAGTCACAAAATATGTCTAACTTTAGCTATACCGCGCCTGATTTTGAGATATCTCGTGCTCAGGCAATTCAGGCGATAGCTGCTAGATGTCAAATCGAGCCAGATCTTAATCCTATAATGCTCAAACCATTGGGAAATTACTATAGTCTGGTCTATCTTAACGGTAAGCGTTACAAGAAAATGCATGCGAAGGAATACTATGCAAAATTTGTAAAATCAAAAGGAATCAAAGCCGCAACTGATTCTTTATCTAGACTTAAGAAAAATTATGATTTGATAATTTTAGAGGGTGCTGGTTCCCCCGCTGAAATTAATTTACAAAAATATGATATTGCAAATATGCAAATTGCTCAGAAAGCAAATGCATCTGTTTTGTTAGTATCAGATATTGATAAGGGAGGATCTTTTGCAAGTATTGTTGGAACTATGGCACTAATTGAGAAAAAATATCAAAAACTAGTCAAGGGATTTGTATTTAACAAGTTTCGTGGAGATATTGATATACTTAAGCCCGGTTTTAGAAAACTAAAACAAATCACAAAGATTCCTGTTTTAGGAACTATTCCGATGATCAAGATGAATCTACCTGAAGAGGATTCACTTGATGCAAAACCAAAAGAGATTGTTTGGACCAAAAATAATATTGCTAAAATAGACAAAGAATTAGATAAGTTAGCAAAAACTGTAAAAAACAATTTAGATATCAAAACAATTGAGAGTATGATAAAATGATCCTAGAGCCTATTGTAATTGTTGCATTTGCGTTAGGAATAGACTTTGTATTCGGAGATCCTAAGAATAAATATCACCCAACTGCATGGATTGGAACACTAATTGCAAAGCTAACCCCCCTAGCTAAAAATCAAAATATGTATGTTGAAAAACTTGGAGGAATCTTTGTAGTTGTAATAACTGTAGGAGTTGTAGTTACATTACTTTTAATTTTAGATACTGGAATTTCATTACTTACAACTGACTGGGTAACCATTGTTGTTTCAGGTGTAGTTGTAGTAATACTACTCAAAACCACTATTGCTATTCGTGGAATGGAAAAACATGTCAAAGCAGTATTGGAGTCACTTGACCAAAACAATCTCGACATGGCTAGAACAAATCTATCCATGATTGTTAAAAGAAATACCAAAAATTTGGATAAAAATCACGTTATTTCAGGCGTACTTGAAAGC
>Ga0208748_1000458_pt1 | contig 21102 bp, 18 predicted proteins | sample Knorr_S7_td_Bott_FD_185599 | JGI IMG/M metagenome (GOLD analysis project Ga0208748, IMG submission 185599) | Marine microbial communities from Southern Atlantic Ocean transect - Knorr_S7_td_Bottom_ad_4513_LV_A (SPAdes) (version 2) | ecosystem: Environmental > Aquatic > Marine > Oceanic | place... | reverse complement strand
CAAATTGAGTTGAAGGTAAAAGTGAACTGGATGAAGGGTCCTTATATAATGGAACAAATTCAGCTAAATTCTCTTCAGGAATAACGACTCCAGCTGCGTGCGTTGCCATGTTTCTATTTAGACCTTCTAGTTTAAGGGATAGTTCTACAAGTTTTTTAACCCTTGGATCTTTATTCTCTTCTTTTTTTATTCTAGGTTCTCGAACTATAGCCTGTTCTAAAGAAAGAGGTCGGGAAGGATCAAATGGAATCATTTTGCATAAAGTATCTACATATCCGTACGGCAAACCCAAAACTCTACCGATATCCCTGAAAGCCATTCTAGCTTTTAGTTTTCCAAAGGTAATAATGTGAGCAACACCTTTTCCATACTTATGTTTTAAATAGTTAAAAACTCTATCTCTTTTTTCTTCACAAAAATCTATATCAAAGTCTGGCATTGAAATTCTGTCAGGATTTAAAAATCTTTCAAAAATTAAATCAAACTTAATCGGATCGATATCAGTTATGGAAAGTGCCCAAGCAACCAAAGAGCCAGCTCCTGATCCTCTTCCAGGGCCAACGGGAATATCATTTTTTTTTGCCCACTTGATATAATCAGAAACAATTAAAAAATAACTAGCATATTTCATTTTAGAAATAATATTAATTTCATGCTTTAGTCTTTCGTTGTAAGTGTTTGAGATTTTTTTTAAGTCTTCTTTATTACAATATGGAAAAACATACTCATTCAGTTTTTCCTTCAAACCTTCCGTGGACTCTTTAATTAATACATTATCTACACTTTCAACTTTACTTCCTTGTATATTAGGCAAAACTGGTACAGAATTTTTTGGCCTATAAGAAATTCTAAATGGAAAATTTGCATTGTTTTTTACAGCATCGGGAAGGTCATGGAAAAGTTTATACATTTCTTCAGCAGTCTTTAGATAATGTTCATCAGAATATTTTCTTCTATCCTTTACATTTACATAAGTTTTTTCACCAACACAAAGATAAGCATCGTGAGCTTCGTGCATATCTTTATCTAGATAAAACACCTCGTGGGTAGCGATTATAGGCAGTTCTAATTTATTAGAAACATTGAGTAGAAATTTTTCGAATAATTTTTCACCATCATCATTGTGTCGCTGTATCTCAAGGTAAAAATTGTCATTAAAAGTTTTTTTTAATTTTTTAAGCAAAGCAATTATTTCATCTGTAAGATTCTTAAAAAACAGCTTTCCTATTAAGCCATCAAAAGATCCTGTTAACAAAATCAAGCCTTTACAGTTCGACTCTATATCATCAATCTTACAATGTGGTTCTTCATTGTCTTTTATTTCTAAAAAAGATTTTGAAGATAGTTTAATTAAATTTTTATAACCCTCTAAATCTTTCGCAAATAATGGGATTTTTCCACTCAGGCCTTTATATTCAATATTAATTTGTGTCCCAATAATTGGCTGCGTTTTGGATTTTGCTACGAATTCTGAAAATTCTAATGCACCACATAAGTTATTTGAGTCACATAATCCTACAGCGCGAATTTTATTTGTTTTGCAATATTTTGCAAGATCTGCTGTTTTTAATGCACCTTCGCAAATGGAATATTGCGTGTGGATTTTTAGATGAGTAAATTGCTTATTGGTAAGTTCATGCATTTTTCCTAGTAATATTACCATCTAAAATATTTAACTTATAGTCTGCTTTGTTTGCTAGTTCTCTATTATGAGTTGCATAAAGTATTGCTCTATTTTTAGATTTAAGTTTTGAAAATAAAGAAAATATTTCATTAGCAGTTTTTCTATCTAAACTACCGGTAGGTTCATCTGCTAAAATTAAATCTGGTTCTGTAATTAATGCTCGTGCAACAGCGACTCTTTGTTGCTCTCCACCAGATAACTCTGTTGGAAAATGATTGAGTCTTTTAGATAAATTAACTAAAGATAAAATTTTACTAGCTTTTTTGGTTGCATCTTTCCAATTGTACCCATTAATAACTAGTGGAATTGTAACATTTTCTAAAGCAGTGAAGTCACTAAGTAAATTATTTTGTTGATAGATTATTGAAATTCCTTGTCTTCTTACCAAATCTTTTTCACCTTCTGTTGATTTCGAAAAACTTTTTTTTTTGAAAAAAACTTCACCTGATGTGGGTTGATCTAATAAGGCAATAAGATGTAATAAAGTGGATTTACCAGAACCAGAAGGTCCCGTTAATGAAACTAGTTCTCCACTATTAATTTTTAAATTAATATTTTTAAGAACAATAATATCTTTGTTAGCTCCAACAAATTTTTTAGAGATTTTCGCTAATTTAATTATTTCTTTACTCATATTTTAAAGCCTTAACTGGATCTAATTTTGCTGCTGATAAAGATGGAAAAATCGTAGCCAAAAAAGTAATTAAAAGTGAGAAAAGCGAAATAATAAATATATAACCCAAATTTATTTCTGAAGGCATTTGGCTTAAAAAATAAATTTCCTCAGGAAACAATCGTATATCAAAAATTGAAGTTAGTAAGACTCTTATATCTTCAATATAGTATGAAAATAATATACCAATTATTACTCCTGTAATTGTAGCAAGAAAACCTATAGTAAATCCTGTAAGAAAAAAAATCTTTGAGATAGATGCTTTGCTAATACCTAAAGTTCTGAGTATAGCAATTTCTTTTGTTTTGTTTTTTACTAAAATTGTTAATCCTGAAATAATGTTGAACGCCGCAACAATTATTATTAAAGTTAAAATAATAAACATTACATTTCTCTCAACTTTCAATGCTCCGAAAAAGGATTTGTTTAAATCCGCCCATGAATAAACATAATGCTCGCTAAATATGTCTTGTACTTTCTCTTTAACTAATTGAACTTTATCAGGATTTTTTAAAAATATTTCGAGATCTATATCTGTGTCGGATAACTCAAATAAAGAATTAGCATTTTCAAATGGCATAAAAACAACATTTTGATCAAATTCTGCAAGTCCACTACTGAAGACGGAAGAAATTATAAATTTTTCTTGGAGAGGCAAATTCCCAAAGGGCGTTTGAAGATTTGATGTAGACATTATAGTAATTTGATCTCCTACTACCAAATTCAATGATATTGCTAATTCTTTTCCTATAGAAAGTGTATTTTTATTAAATAATTCCAATGAACCATCAATAATACCTTTTTTAATTAACTCAATTTTATGAATATCATTCTTAAGGTAGGAACGTACTAATATACCAACCGTATTTTCCTTATTAAGTATGATTCCTTGACCACTAAAAGTAAAAGCAGTTTTTAGAATATTATTTTTTAATTCACTGAGTTTATCGAGGTCTTCTTTGTTAATTTTATTTTCATAAGGCTTGACAATAATATGAGGATTAAAACCTAAAATTTTGTTGATTAACTCTGTTCTGAATCCGTTCATAACAGACATAACTATAATTAAAATAGCCACTCCAAGAGCTATACCGGTAAAAGAAAAAATGGAAATTACCTTTAAAAAACCTTCTTTTTTTTTAGGTTTTAAATATCTAAAAGCTATGGTTCGTTCGATTTTTGAAATCAATTTAAATTTCTTTTGTTGAGCAATTTATTTTTAATTTCTTCCAAGGACATCGTTTTAGTTTTACCGTTAACTTCTTTAAATTCAAATTTATTATCAGTAGATTTAGAACCTAAAATTATTTGGTACGGAACGCCTATAAGATCGAATTTTTTAAATTTTGCTGATAAATGCTCATCAGTATCATCAAGCAAAACATCAATGTTATTTTTTTTTAATAAGTTATATATTGTCTCAGCCTTTGAATAATTTGATTTATCGTTTTTCTGCAAACTTGGAATTATTGCAACTTCAAACGGTGTCACCGATTGCGGCCATCTCATAACATTATTGGTAAACTTGGCCTCAATTATTGCACCAACCAATCTTGAAACCCCTATCCCGTAAGATCCCATCTTAACATCCACTTTTGTTCCGTCTTGTAAATCAACGGCACATTTTAGAGGTTTTGAATATTTATCACCAAAATAAAAAATATGCCCAACTTCTATTCCCCTGGTGACAAGTTGATGTTCTTTTTTTACTTTTTTTTCAAAATCTTCTTTTTTAAATTTATCGTCAGTAACCGCATAATAAGCGTCATATTTTTTTCTTAATTCCTTAATTGAATTATCTTCACTATTATGTTTACTAATATCTACATCGAAAATTCTTCTATCTGAATAGATTTTACTTTCACCAGTCTCAGCCAAAATAACAAATTCGTGTGAAAGATCCCCTCCAATAGGTCCTGTGTCAGCTGCCATCGGTATTGCTGTAAGTCCTAATCTTTTAAAAGTCTGCAAATAAGCGAAAAACATTTTATTATAAGATCTGGTTGCTTCAGCATCACTCAAATCAAAGGAATAAGCATCTTTCATAAGAAATTCTTTACATCTCATAACACCAAATCTTGGCCTTAATTCGTCACGAAATTTCCACTGAATATGATAGAGAAGTTGAGGTAGTGATTTGTAAGATTTTACACTAGCCCTAAAAATTTCAGTTATTAATTCTTCATTAGTAGGGCCGTAAAGCATTTCTTTACCTTGACGATCTTTTATTCTTAACATTTCTTCGCCATAATCATCATATCTTCCACTTTCTTTCCATATTTCAGCTGATTGTATTGTCGGCATCAACAATTCCTGGGCCCCAATTTCGTTTTGCTCTTCTCTTACAATTTGCTCTATTTTTTTCATAATCTTAAATCCCAAAGGTAACCATGAATATATTCCCGCAGAAGATTGTTTAATCATACCTGACCGAAGCATAAGCTGATGGGACTTAATTTTTGCTTCTGATGGTGTCTCTTTTAATAGTGGAATAAATAGCTTAGATAGATACATATTGAATAAATAAACTCCTAATTATTAAATTCTTACCAAATTTACGTTCGTGTAAGGTCTCTTTCCAGTCTTCTCTTTAACGGTTTTTCTGCAATTAGTTTTAAGTGCCTCAATCAAATTATAATCTTGATGAGAGTTATTTAATGAAAAAGTTTTACATATTTTGTGAATTTGATCCTCTAAATCAAAAATAAAATTGCTATTTTCTCCACTGCTTGGAATTCCTTTAAAAGAAATAATAGGTTTTTTTACTATTGAGCCAATATCATTAATAATTATGGTTATTTCTAAAAAGCCATTATAGGACAAATTTTTTCTATCTTTTATTGATTGAGACTCTTCTCCAACACTTATTTTTCCATCTACATACATTCTGCCAACTGGAGCTTTATCAACTACTTTTGGTTTTTCTCCTGGAAATAATTGAACTATATCTCCATTTTCAACTTTAACAGGATATGGAACCTGCATTTCTTTTGCAAAATTAATATGTTCAAACATATGCCTATGTTCTCCATGGACAGGAATAACTGATTTGGGTTTAACCCAATGATACATATCCTTCAAATCTTCCCTATTTGGGTGTCCTGATACATGAACAAATTCATTTTCCTCAGAAATAACTTCAACACCGTTTTTAACTAACTGATTATGTAATTTATAAAGCTTCTTTTCGTTTCCAGGAATAATTTTTGATGAAAAAATTACTGTATCACCAGATTCAATCAACACATCTGGATGAATATAGTTAGAAATACGCATCATTGCTCCATTTGGTTCACCTTGACTACCTGTACATAAATATACTATTTTTTCTCTTGAAATTTTTTTGGCCTCTCTTGGATCAATAGGCTTGATTAAATTATTTAAATAGCCACATTGTTTTGCTGCTTTATAAATTCTATGCATAGATCTGCCTACTAAAGATATTTGTCTTCCTATTTTTTCAGCACAATAAAAAATGCTTTCCATTCTTGCTACATTTGATGCGAAAGAAGTTACAATTATTCTTTTTTGCTTATTCTCCATAATTTTTAATAAACTTTTCCTCACATCCAGCTCTGATCCTGCTCGTCCAGCATTAAATACATTTGTTGAATCGCAAATCATCGCCAAAACTCCTTTATCACCAATTTGTTTAAGTTTTTTTTCATTAATTGTTTCGCCAATTAAAGGATTAGGATCACATTTCCAATCACCGGTATGTAAAACAGTACCCACAGGAGTTTCAATACTTAAACCATTAGGTTCAAGTATAGAATGTGTTAATGTAACAAATTCGATTTTAAAAGGACCCAGTTGGATAGTGCCGTTAAGCTTAACAACTTTTAGTTTTTTTCCTATATCAATTTTTTTTTCTTTGAACTTTTCATTAATCAAAACGCTTGTAAACGGAGTAGCATAGATATCGCAAAGTAGTTTAGGCCAAATATGTGCTATAGCTCCAATATGATCTTCGTGAGCATGGGTTAAGACTAAACCAATTAAATCATCCTTCTTGTCCACTATAAAACCTGGATCCGGATAAATTAAATCTATACCCGGTATTGTCTCATCAGCAAAAGTAACTCCTATATCGACAATAATCCATTTTCTGTTCTCTGGATTACCATAGGCAAATAAATTCATATTCATTCCTATTTCTCCAGAACCCCCTAAGGGACAAAAAATAAATTCTTCTTTTTTCATCTATTTAAGCTGTTCTTTATTTTCTTTAAAAATCTCAATTATACCTTTAATTGTTATATTTCTATCAACGGTAAAAGATCTTCTGATAGATTGTTTAAATAAATCAGCATAGCCTCCTGTAAAAATAATTTTATATTTTTTTTTTGTTTCTTTTTCAATTTTTAATATAATATTATTAATTAACCCAGAATAACCCCAATAAAAACCTGAACGTAAAGCTTCGATTGTATTTTTACCAATTATTTTTTTTTGTTTTGTGATGGAAAAAGCAGGTATTTGATCAGCTGCACTTACTAAACTTTTTAATGAAAGATCAATCCCAGGAGCAATTATTCCTCCATTATAAATTCCGTTTTTGGTCACAACATCAAATGTAGTTGCAGTACCGAAGTCCAAAACAATACAATTAGATTTATACCATTTGTATACACCAACCGCATTAGCAATTCTATCTGAACCAACTTGATTTTTATTTTTAATATTAATTTTAACAATCTTTTTTATGTTTTTTTCCTTAATTTCTCTCAACTTAATTGCATATTCTTTTTTTAAAAAATTTTCTAAAATTTTTTGATACTTCGGTACTACACTTGAAAATAAAGCAACTCTATATATAGTTTTTTTCTTAAAAATTTTCTTTAGGGCTTTTTTTAAAAAGTTTTTTGAAAAAATTTTATTAGTATTCAAATAAATTGTTTTCAATATTTTAAAAGAATTAATTTCAATAACACAAATTTTTGTAAGAGTATTACCAATATCTCCGATTAATACATTCATTTTATATTTTTAATTCTCAGCCATTAAGTCAGCCTTTTTTTTAAAACTTGAGTAATTATATGAATTTAAATTTAAAAAAAAATTTTCATATGAAAAAATTATTTTGTCCATTATTTCTCTAATTGGAAGTTTAATTTTGGTTTCCAAAAAAATATTTGTAGCTTGATATTCATTATTGATATTTGGATGAGAAACAATATTTATTCCTATTCCTATAATTAAAAATTTTTTATTATTTGAAGTTATTAGTTCTTGTAAAATTCCGCAAATTTTTTTTCTATTTACAAGTACATCGTTTGGCCATTTAAAGGATACATTTTTTTTTTTACAATAATTCTCAATAACACCAGAAAGTATTACAGGATTTATTATCGAAAATTCATTAAATGCTGGATAATTATTTTCCAACGGAAAAAAAAGGGATCCAAATAAGTTTCCTTTATCTGAAATCCATTTTCGTCCGTGTGTACCTCTCCCTTTTGTTTGCATGTCGGCATAAACGCACCCGATTATTTTTTTTTCTTTTTGGATCAAATTTAAAGCCACATCATTGGTGCTTGTAACGTTTTTGAACTTAAAAATTTTAAATTTCATTAAAAAATTACAATCGAAGAAACTACTTCTGTAAGGATTGATGGATAAATAAAGTAAATTAAAATTAATATACTAGATAAAACTAGTGAAGCTTTAAGACCCCAATCATAGTTCTCCTCAAAAGGTTCGATCGGTTTATCAAAATAAATCACTTTTATAATGCTTAAATAGTAAAATGCCGAAACAACTGTTGTTACAAGACCGATGATTGCAAGTGTATACATTTTAGCTTCAATGACAGCCATAAAAATATAAAATTTTGCAAAAAAACCGGCCAAAGGAGGCATGCCAGCTAATGAGAAAAGTATTATTAAAAAACCTAAGGCCAACATAGGATGGTTTTTTGATAACCCAGATAAGTCATTAATCTTTTCATGAAAAACATTTTCTCTCTTCATCATAAAAATGCAGCCAAATGCACCAAGATTCATAACTAAATATATTGTTAAATAAATTATTGTGCTCTGAATTCCTGCGTTAGTTCCTGGAGCTAATCCTGCTAAAGCATAACCCATATGGCCTATAGAGCTATAAGCCATCAGTCTCTTAATATTAGATTGTCCTATTGCTGCAACAGCGCCTAGTATCATTGACGCTATTGATAAAAAAATAATTATTGTTTGCCAGTGGCTGATTACATTTATGAATGGAACATACATAAATCTAATAAAAACTGTTAAAGCGGCTATTTTCGGAACAAGAGCAAAAAAACTAGTGACGGAAGTTGGTGATCCTTCATAAACATCTGGTGTCCACATATGAAATGGTACGGCAGATACCTTAAAAGCTAAACCAACAATTATAAAAACCATACCAAAGACTGCGCCTGTATTTCCTTCACTTAAATTTTCTGAAATAATTTCAAAGTTCGTAGATCCTGTAAATCCGTATATAAGGGAACAACCATAAAGTAAAAGACCTGATGCAAGAGCGCTTAATACAAAATATTTCAAACCAGCTTCGGTGGATCGTTCATCATCTCTCTTAAAAGAAGCTAATATGTATAAACATAAGGATTGTAACTCCAAACCTAGATAAAAAACAATTAGATCATAAGAACTAATCATCAATATCATTCCGAGCGTCGATGCTAGAATAATTATTGGATATTCTATTTTATCAATACTATTATTTTTGATGTAATCTTTGGATAAAAGCAAAACAAATACACAAAATAACAAAGTAAGTACTTTCATAAAAATTGATAACTTGTCTATTATATAGCTTCCATTAAAAATTTTTATTATTTCGTTTGGTTGGTTTAGAACCAGGGCTATTGCAAATATCAAACTTAAAATTGTTAGCAAGTATACTAATTTAAAACTTTTTTTAATAAAAACGCCCAGCATCAAAAGAAACATTATTGCTATTGATAAAAATAATTCAGGCAAGATATAAACAATTGTTTGCATCTAATTATTTACTTGTGCTAAATGAAAATTCAAATCTGTTTGATAATTATCAATCAAATTATTTACGGAAATATCAATAGTATTAAACAATGGTTCTGGATAAATACCAAAAAAAAGTGTCAAAAATACCAAGGATGCAAAAACATATATTTCTGTTTTATTTAAATCTGCCATTTCTTTTATTTCAGAACTGGCCATTTTTCCAAAAATTACTCTTTTATACAGCCAAAGCATATATGCCGCTGCTAAAACAACTCCCAAACTAGCTAGAACTGCAACAAAAATATTTACCTGAAAAGTTCCAACTAAAACTAAAAACTCCCCTACAAAACCACTTGTTCCTGGTAATCCTAGCGCAGCTAAAACAAAAATCATAAATACCAAAGCATATTTTGGCATAATATTTACTAATCCGCCGTAAGAGGAAATCATACGTGAATGATATCTATCATAGACAACACCTACACATAAAAAGAGTGCAGCAGATATTAAGCCGTGGCTCATCATTTGAATGATACTTCCGTCTAGTCCTTGCTTGGTTAATGAAAAAATACCTATTGTGACAAAACCCATATGCGCCACGGAAGAATAAGCTATTAACTTTTTCATATCATCTTGCATTAATGCCACCAAAGATGTGTAGATTATTGCAATAATACTTAGAGTAAAAATTAATGGAGTAAAATAATCTGAAGCTACTGGAAATAAACCTAATGAGAATCGTATAAATCCGTATCCTGCCATCTTTAAAAGTATAGCTGCTAAAATTACCGATCCGGCAGTTGGTGCTTCAACATGTGCATCTGGTAGCCAAGTATGAAAAGGCCACATTGGCAATTTAACGGCAAATGAACTGAAAAATGCTAACCAAAGCAAATACTGATACTCTTGGGGTATTCTCATATCTAATAATTGAATTACATCTGTAGTACCCGTAATCCAATAAATAGAAATAATGGCAATTAACATCAAAACAGAACCGAGTAATGTAAATAAGAAAAACTTAAAGGCTGAATAAACTCTCTTTGGCCCTCCCCAAATGCCAATGATTAGAAACATCGGTATGAGTCCACCTTCAAAAAATAAATAAAATATAACAAGATCGAGAGAACAGAATACCCCTAACATCAGAGTTTCCATTACAAGGATTGCAATCAAAAATTCTTTGATCTTGAACTTAATGCTATGAATGCCTGAAAAAATACATATGGGTGCTATAAATGTGGTGAGTAATATAAATAAAATTGAAATTCCATCAATACCTAGCTGGAAATTAATAAAGCCTTCCATCCAATTTTTTTTTTCAACAAATTGAAAGTCTGACGTTGACGTATCAAAAGAATACCAAAGGAAAATAGAAAGGAAAAAATTTGCTAAGGAAGAAAAAATTGCTACATATTTTGAGTTTTTCTCAACAATCTTTTGTTCTCCTTTAATAACCAAAATAAACAGGGCTCCGATAAGTGGAATAAATATGATTGCAGAAAGGATAGGAAAATTCATTTAGTATAAAATTAAATAAGTTAACAAAATAGAAAAACCGATCAGCATTACAAAGGCGTAGTGGTACAAGTATCCGCTTTGAAAATGTACTGCTTTATCAGATATAATTTTAACTAACTTAGATAGACCATCTGGACCGTAACGGTCTATGGTATTAATATCTCCTTTTTGCCAAAAAAATAATCCAATTTTTTTTAGTGGCTCTACAAAAATAAAATTGTAAAACTCATCAAAATACCACTTGTTTACCAAAAAATTATATATAACTTGATTTTTTAAAACAAAATTTTTCAAAATTTTTTCATTTGCTACAAATAAATAATATGCAATTGGAATCGTAATAATAACTACTGTAGGTGTTATAACAAGTAACCAGGTTGGCGGGTATTCATGTGGAATGGATTGCAAAAATAAAATTGAACTATTCCAAAACTGTGAACTATCATACCCTATAAACATTTCTTTAAATAATATACCTGTTAAAATTGCACCAATTGCTAACAAACAAGATGGTATCAACATTGTTAGAGGAGACTCGTGTATTGAGCTTAAGTTACTTTCTTTATTATTATATTTTCCATGAAAAGTTTTAAAAATTAATCTCCATGAATAAATTGCAGTTAATAAAGCCGTAAAAATTCCTACTGCAGCAGCAAAGTAACCGATGGTACTACCTCTTAAATAAGAAAACTCGATAATTGCTTCTTTTGAGTAATAGCCTGACAAAAATGGAAACCCGGTCAAAGCTAATGTCCCTATTACCATCAAGACATAGGTGAAGGGTATTTTTTTCCAAACCCCTCCCATTGAACGAATATCTTGTTCGTCATTAAACGAATGTATTACGCATCCGGAACCAAGAAACAAAAGTGCCTTAAAGAAAGCATGCGTAAATAAATGAAAAATTGCGACGTGATAAGCGCCTACACCAACTGCAAAAAACATATAACCTAATTGACTACAAGTTGAGTAGGCAACGATTTTTTTAATATCATTTTGAACAAGTGCCACTGTTGCAGCAAAAAATGCTGTTGTCATTCCTACTGCAGTAACTACGTTTAATGCCACTTGGGAATATTCAAAAATTGGTGAACATCTAACCACCAAAAAAACACCAGCGGTTACCATTGTAGCTGCATGAATCAATGCAGATACAGGTGTTGGCCCTTCCATCGCATCCGGAAGCCAAGTATGTAATAAAATTTGTGCAGATTTTCCCATCGCACCAACAAAAAGAAGAAGGCAGATTAGTGTAATTAAATTAAATTCAATTCCTAAAAAAATAACTTGCTTTTGTATTAACAGAGGAGTTTGCTGAAAGACTTCATCATAATTTACTGTTCCATAAAAAAAGAAGATTAAAAAAATACCAATAGCAAGACCGAAATCACCTACCCGATTAACAATAAACGCTTTAATAGCCGCTGCATTAGCTGAAGGTTTTTGGTACCAAAAACCAATCAATAAATAAGAACATAATCCAACGCCTTCCCAGCCAAAATATAATTGTAAAAAATTGTCAGCAGTAACCAAAGTAAGCATGGCAAAAGTAAACAACGACATATATGCCATAAAACGTGCTTTGTGCGGATCATCATCCATATAACCTATTGAGTAAAAGTGAATTATGGATGATATTAAGCTTACAACCACTAGCATGACGGATGTTAACGGATCAATATTTATTGACCAATTGACATGAAAACTTCCAGAACTGATCCAATTAAATATTAATTTATTGCTAGAATAATCTTGTGTGAGTACATCATAAAAAATAAAGAAAGATAAAATTGCAGAAATTAAGACAAGAGAGCTTGTTAAAATTTGACAAAACTTACCTCCCAGCCTTTTTCCAAAAAAACCTGAAACAAACGCCCCGATTAAAGGTAAAAATACAATTGCGTATTCCATTTTAGCCTTTTAAAGAGCTAATTTGTTCGACATGAATTGATCCCTTGTTTTTGTAATATGCGACAATTATTGCCAAACCAACTGCAGCCTCTGCGGCCGCAACAGTCAAAATAAACATTGCAAAAACTTGACCAGTTAAATCTTGTAAATAAATGGAGAAAGATACTAAGTTAATATTTACTGCTACTAGAATTAATTCTATCGACATTAAAATAATAATGACATTTTTTCTATTTAAAAAAATTCCAACCACCCCAATAGCAAAAATAATAGCTGCTAGCGTTAAATAGTGACCTAAACCTATTTCAGTCATCAAAAGTTACCCCCTTGCCACTTTCAACTTCAACTAAAGTTACTGATTCTGCTCTTTCTCTTTTTATTTGATTGAAGTAATCTTGTCTTTTTACATTCTCTCTTCTACGAAATGTAAGTGTAATAGCACCAATCATTGCAACAAGAAGAATCATTCCTGATATTTGAAATAAATGAATATAATCTGTATACAAAACATTACCCAAAGCATGGGTATTACTAATATCTGAATTGAAGTTAATTGATGATAAAGAAATAAAATTCCCTTTGTATTTCCAGCCACCAATCACAACTAATAATTCAAGAAAAATAATTGCTCCTACGATTGAGCCCACTGATATAAAGTTAAAAAAACCCTTTCTACTAGACTGTTGATTTTTTTGCTCAGTTACATTCAACATCATTACAACAAAAAGAAATAAAACAGCAACAGCTCCTACATAAACAATAAGCATGATCATGCCCAAAAACTCAGCTCCAATCATAATGAATAAAGCTGAAACACTTGCAAAGACTAAGATTAAGAAAAAAACGGAATATACAGTATTTCTAGAGATAGTAACCATGATAGCCGAAAATACAGCTATAGTAGAAAAAAAATAAAAAAATAAAGCGTGTACTAACATTTATCTATGAGGTTCGTCAGCTTTTATATTTGCTGCTAAAGCAGTTTCCCATTTATCTCCATTGTCCAAAAGTTTTTCTTTATTATAATAAAGCTCTTCTCGTGTTTCTGTTGAAAACTCAAAATTTGGACCCTGAACAATTGCATCTACTGGACAAGACTCCTCGCACAAACCACAATAAATACATTTCAGCATATCAATATCATATCTAGTCGTTTTTCTGCTACCATCACTTCTTAGTTCTGATTCTATCGTTATAGCTTGAGCTGGACATATCGCTTCGCAAAGTTTGCACGCAATGCATCTTTCCTCTCCATTTGGATATCTCCTTAAAGCATGCTCTCCTCTAAATCTTGGGCTTATTTTTCCTTTTTCAAAAGGGTAATTGATAGTTTTTTTGGATTTAAAAATTGTTCTAACGGCAAGTGATAATCCGGAAATAAAATCTGCCATAAATATAGTTTTAAGAACTCTATTAATTTTCATTTATTTAATCATCCTGTCGTTGGTAACATATCGAAAAAAAATAAAAAACTTGCAGTCAACACAACCCAAATCAACGAAAAAGGTAGGAAAATTTTCCAACCTATTCTCATCAATTGGTCGAAACGATATCTGGGAACTATGGCTTTTACTAAAGCAAACAAAATAAAAAGTAATAAAATTTTAAAAATCATCCAAAATGCTCCTGGTAAAATATTAAAAGGGTAAATATCAATTGGACTTAACCATCCTCCTAAAAAAAGAATCGAACCAAGAGCACACAAAAGCAAAATATTTGCGTATTCACCCAGCCAAAATAATGCATACATCATTCCTGAATATTCTGTTTGATAACCTGCAACTAATTCTGATTCTGCCTCTGGTAAATCGAATGGGGGACGATTTGTTTCGGCCAAAGCGGAGATGAAGAAAACAACAAACATTGGAAATAATGGAAAAATAAACCAAACATTTTTCTGAGCTAATACAATGTCATTTAAATTAAGTGAACCAACACAAAGCAATACATTAATTATAATAATACCAATGGAAACCTCATAAGACACCATTTGAGCGGCTGATCTTATAGCTCCTAAAAAGGGATATTTAGAATTTGAGGCCCAACCCCCCATTATAATTCCGTATACACTTAAGGATGAAACTGCAAATAAATATAATATGCCAACATTAATGTTTGCTAACACTAATTTATTACTAAAGGGCACAACTGCCCATGCTATTAATGCAAGTGTAAGAGTAACTATGGGTGCCAGAACAAATATGACTTTGTTAGCGCTTGCGGGAATAATTATTTCTTTAAAAATATATTTTAAAGCATCAGCCAAAGTTTGAAAAAGTCCAAATGGTCCTACAACGTTTGGACCTCTTCTTTTTTGAACAAAACCCCAAACCCTTCTATCCAACCATACGATCAATGTTACCGATACTAGAACTAGTAGGAGTATAAAAACAATTTTATATATTTCACTAAGAAATGTGGTTAGGTAAATCATTAACTTGCCTTCTCTATTCCTGTTGACAAAAATCTTTTAGATATTTGCCTACATTCACTCATTACTTTCGATGATCTTGCAATAGGATTTGTATAATAGTAGTCAATAGTTTTTATTGAAATATTTCCTTCTTTAAAATCTATTTTTTTTGTTATTTTAACTGGTTCAACAGTTTTTGACTTAATCTCTTTATATATAGACTCTCTTAGTTGTTGAATATTATTATATTCTAAAGGTTTATTCATCCTATCGGAAAGTTCCTTGATAATAGCCCAATCTTCACGGGCGTCACCTGGTGGATAAGAAGCCTTGTAGGCTCTTTGCAAACTTCCCTCCAAATTTATAAATAAACCATTTTTTTCAGTATATGCTGCACCCGGTAAAATAATATCAGCTATTTCAGCTCCTTTATCTCCATGACTCCCTTGATAAATTACAAATTTATCTTTTTTATCAATATTTATACTGTCAGCTCCTAGCAAATATAAAAATTTGAAATCATTATTTCTTAATTTGTTAAAAAATGAAAAATTATCATCGTCATTTATTGAATATATTCCTAGATCAATTGCGCCAACTCTGGACGCTTGTTGAACTAGAACATTCAAGGCATTCCAATCTTTGGTTATAAAATTATTATTAATTAAAAAATTTTTTAAAGTTTCAAAAATATATTCACCGACCTCAGCATAAAGTGCTGATTCTCCAACAATAATTAATGGCTTTTTTGATTTTTTTATTTTATCTGAAACGTCGTGCAAACCGGAAGCAATATCTCTAATAATTGAAGTGCTTGATCCTATATTTTGATATGGATAGGTCAGATCTCCAGGATCACCTATAGAATAAATTTTTAGTTTATTTTTTAAATACGCTTTTCTAATTCTTGTATTAAGTATTGTGGCTTCTAATCTCGGATTCGTACCTACTAAAAGAATCAAATCACTTTCTTCAATTCCTTTAATCGATGAATTGAAAATATAATTCATTCTTTCATTTGGATTAATATAAATTCTATCTTGCCTACATTCTAAGTTTGTCGAACCTATACATTTTTTAAAAAAAGATTTAAAACTATACATCATTTCTAAATCTGCTAAATCTCCAACTATTCCAGCAACTTCATTTGGATTAACAGTTTTTAATTTACTAATTAAAATTTTAAATGCATTATCCCATGATGTTTTTTTAAGTTTTCCATTTTCCCTAACATATGGTGTATCTAATCTTTGTTTTAAAAGACCATCGCAAGCATACCTTGTTTTATCCGATATCCATTCTTCGTTAATGTCTTCATTGACCCTTGGTAAAATTCTTTTAACTTCCCATCCGTAAGTATCGACTCTGATATTAGAACCAACAGCATCCATAACATCTATTGTTTCGGTTTTTTTAAGATCCCATGGACGTGCCTCAAAAGCATAAGGTTTTGATGTGAGCGCTCCAACTGGACATAAATCTATAACATTAGCAGACATTTCCGACTCCATAGCTTTTTCTAAATAAGTTGTAATTTCCATATCTTCTCCTCTACCAATCGCTCCAAGCTCGGTAATGCCAGCAACTTCGGTTGCAAATCTTATACATCTTGTACAGTGAATACACCTTGTCATTATAGTTTTAATAAGAGGGCCCATATATTTTTCTTTAACTTGTCTTTTGCTTTCTGAGTACCTTGAGCGATCAAAACCATAAAACATAGATTGATCTTGTAAATCACATTCACCTCCTTGATCACATACTGGACAATCTAAGGGATGATTTGCTAATAAAAATTCCATTACGCCTTTTCTAGCTTTATCTACGAAAGGTGTGTTTGTTTTAATATTCATTCCCTCAACGGCTGGTTCAGCACAAGATGCTATCGGTTTTGGAGATTTTTCCATTTCAACCAAACACATTCTACAATTGCCTGCTATAGAAAGTCTCTCGTGGTAACAAAAACGTGGTATTTCTGCTCCTGCTAATTCGCACGCCTGGAGAACGGTCATACCTTCTTCAAATTCAACTTCTTTATTGTTGACTATAATTTTAGGCACTATCTTTCTCCAAAAGGTGTTGATCTATTAGATAAGGAATATTTGGGCTTTTTTTCACAATTGGTTCTCCATGACATCTTTTTTCAATTTCTTTTCTAAAATGACGAAGCAACCCTTGTACTGGCCAAGCAGCACCTTCTCCGAAAGCACAAATGGTATGCCCTTCTATCTGTTTTGTGACATCATATAAAAGGTCAATTTCTTTATAAGTGGCGTCTCCTTTTCCCATTCTTTCAAGCACTCTCCACATCCAACCACATCCTTCTCTACAAGGAGTGCATTGACCACAACTTTCATGTTTATAAAACTTTGCTATTCTTGCCATACAACTAATAATGTCTTGGTCTTTGTTAATAACAACCACCCCCGCTGTCCCTAGACCACTCTTAGCTTTGATAAGAGAATCAAAATCCATTGTAATTGTTTCACAAATATTTTTTGGCAATAACGGCATTGAAGATCCTCCCGGTATCACCGCTTGAAGGTTGTTCCATCCTCCAATCACTCCACCAGCATGTTTTTCTATTAAATCTTTGAGAAGTATGCCCATCTCTTCCTCCACATTGCACGGATTATTAACATTACCAGAAATACAAAAAATTTTAGTTCCAGTGTTTTTGGGTTTGCCCAGAGATGCAAACCATTTTGCTCCTCTTCTAAGAATTGTTGGTATAACTGCTATTGTCTCAACATTATTTATAATTGTTGGACAACCATAAAGACCAACAAGCGCAGGAAATGGAGGTTTAAGTCTTGGTAGTCCTTTCTTTCCTTCCAAACTTTCTAATAATGCTGTTTCCTCACCACAAATATAAGATCCCGCTCCATAATGAAGATAAATATCTAAATCCCACCCTGAACCACATGCATTTTTACCTAAAAAATTTTTTTCATAAGCTTGGTTTATAGCTTCCTGTAATCTCTGACCCTCCCTAAAGTACTCTCCTCTTATATAAATATAACAGGTGCTCGCGCCGATCGCATAACCAGCAAGCAAGCAACCTTCAATTAGTTTTTGAGGCTCAAATCTTAATATATCTCTATCTTTACAAGTTCCTGGTTCAGATTCATCTGCATTAATAACTAGATAGTGCGGTCTCGATCCAACTTGCTTTGGAGCAAAGGAAAATTTTAATCCCGTTGGAAAACCCGCTCCTCCTCTTCCGCGTAATTCTGATTCTTTAACTTCTTTTACAATCCAATCCTTTCCTTTAGAAATAAGTTCTTTTGTTTGTGACCAATCTCCTCTAGCCACTGCAGATTCAACATCCCAGCCAAAATCATTATATAAATTTTTAAATATTCTATCTTCATCACTAAGCATTTTTGACCTCCAACAAAGTAGTTCTTCCTTTTTCTGGAGCCGTATTTTTTCTATTCCTATATGAACCGGGTTTTGGAAACTTATCATTTAACAACATTTGAATGATTTCTTCAGTTTTTTGCTCATCCAAATCTTCAAAATAATCTTGGTTAATTTGCATCATTGGAGCACTTACACATGAACCTAAACATTCTACTTCTGTCCAAGAACAAAGTTTATTTTTGGATAATTCATTTTGATTGTTTGCAATATGTTTCTTACAAACATCAAGCACCTTATTAGACCCTCTAATCATACAAGGAGTTGTTGTGCAGATTTGAACAAAATATTTACCTACAGGAGCTAGATTAAACATTGAGTAAAATGTAGCAACTTCATAAACTTGGATGTAAGGAATCTCTAAAAATTTAGCAACGTATTTAATTGCAGCTAATGGTATCCAATTATCGTGTTGTTTTTGAACTAAATATAAAAGGGCTAAAACAGCACTAGCTTTTCTATTTTTTGGATATTGTTTAATTATATTTTCTGCTTCATGTAAATTATCTTTCGAAAATTCAAAAGACTCCGGTTGTGTCTCGGATATTTTTTTTATACTCATCGATCTATCTCGCCAAAAACTAGATCTAATGATCCTAGAACAGCTGGAACATCAGCTAACATATGTCCTTTAATTAAATAATCCATAGCTTGGAGATGAGAAAATCCAGGAGCTCTTATTTTACATTTATAGGGTTTATGACTACCATCTGAAATTAAATAAACTCCAAATTCACCTTTGGGCGCCTCCACAGCAGCATAAATTTCACCTTCAGGTACTCTAAAACCCTCAGAAAATAATTTAAAATGATGAATTACTGCCTCCATAGATTTTTTTAAATCTTTTTTTGCTGGTGGAGTAATTTTCCCATCAATATTTTTAACAGGTCCTGAAGGCATTTTATCAATACAATTTTTAATAATTTCTACACTTTGTCTCATTTCTTCAATTCTACAAAGATATCGATCATAACAATCACCATTTTTTCCAATCGGAATATTAAAATTAAAATCTTGATAACATTCATAGGGTTGGGATTTTCTTAAATCCCATGCTACGCCTGAACCTCTCAACATTACTCCTGAAAAACTATGTTCTAATGCTTCCTCTTTCGTAACGACACCAATGTCTACATTTCTTTGTTTAAAAATTCTGTTATCCGTTAGAAGTGTTTCTAAGTCGTCTACGACTTTGGGGAAGGTATGGCAAAACTGCATAATGTCTTCACTCAATCCTCTTGGTAAATCTTGATGAACTCCACCAGGCCTAAAATAATTTGCGTGTAATCTGGATCCTGAAACTCTTTCATAAAAAGTCATCAAAGTTTCCCTCTCTTCAAAGCCCCATAGCGATGGTGTTAATGCGCCAACATCGAGTGCTTGAGTGGTAATATTTAGAAGGTGACTTAGAATCCGGCCAATTTCGCAAAATAAAACTCTAATATATTGTCCTCTAATAGGTACATCTATATTTAAAAGTTTTTCTATTGCTAAAGCAAAAGCATGCTCTTGATTCATCGGTGCTACATAGTCAAGACGATCAAAATAGGGAACTGCTTGGGAATAGGTCTTATGTTCAATAAGTTTTTCTGTACCTCTATGCAAAAGTCCTATATGAGGATCTGCTTTTTCTACAACTTCTCCATCCAGTTCGAGTATTAATCTTAAAACACCATGTGCCGCTGGATGCTGTGGTCCAAAATTTAAGTTCATAGTTTTCGTTTGTTTAGCCATTACTTATCTTTATCTTTATTACCTTTTGTTTCTTCCATTATATATTTTGTTCCTTCCCATGGACTTTCAAAATCAAAATTTCTATATTCCTGATCCAACTTTACTGGTTCATAAACCACTTTTTTATGCTCTTCGCTGTATCTGACTTCCGTATGACCAGTTAACGGAAAATCTTTTCGGAGTGGATAACCCTTAAACCCATAATCGGTCAATATTCTTCTTAAATCAGGGTGATCTTTAAAAGAAACGCCATACATATCAAAAACCTCCCTTTCCATCCAATTTGCAGAAGGAAAAATTTTTGTAATTGATGGCACATGTGTTTTTTCATCTATATTTATATTAATTAAAATTCTTAAATTATTTTCGTGACTGAGTAATAAATAAACAAGTTTAAATCTTTTTTCTTTTTCTGGATAATCTACTGCAGTAATATCAATTAACTGTTTAAATCTGCACTTGTTATTAGTCTTCAAATATAAAATTGTCGAATATAAAGCTTCAATATCTATCTCTATGAAAAGTTGCCCAAAGTTGATTTTAGATATTTTTACTGTGGTTGTTAAACTCGAATTAACTGTTCGCTCTAAATCATAAACAGTCATTGACATTTTTGTTATCTTTCTAAATTGCCTTCTCTTCTAATTTTGTTTTGCAGTTGCAAAATTCCATAAAGCAATGCTTCCGCTGAGGGTGGGCAGCCAGGTACATAAATATCAACTGGAACAATACGATCACATCCCCTAACAACAGAATAAGAGTAATGATAGTAACC
>Ga0208748_1000454_pt1 | contig 21233 bp, 31 predicted proteins | sample Knorr_S7_td_Bott_FD_185599 | JGI IMG/M metagenome (GOLD analysis project Ga0208748, IMG submission 185599) | Marine microbial communities from Southern Atlantic Ocean transect - Knorr_S7_td_Bottom_ad_4513_LV_A (SPAdes) (version 2) | ecosystem: Environmental > Aquatic > Marine > Oceanic | place... | reverse complement strand
ATCCCAAGTTCGAAGTCTTGTGATTGTGGTTTTCATTGAAGAAGACAATGGTCTTCCAGCTGCATCTTTGTTTGCGGGGTTAATTACAGTTGATAGTCCTTTGTCGTGTCTTGTAAGAGATGTTGGCGAGCCAGTTCTTGAATTATCCATACCACCTTGTGTTGAGAACGATTTTCGTTCTGGACCCGATTCATTTACTTTTTCAGAAATCACATAACCGCATTTTGAGCAAAATTGTTCTCCTGTAACTTCATCAGTTAGTAGAGATTTTTTTCCACAGCGTAAGCATCGGGAATTTTGGTCAAATGTCATATTTTTTCAATTATACAACATGTGAAATTAACTCATATAACTGATTTAAACCAAAATACAATTTTGATTCATTTGATTAAAGATGTTAGGTTTCTAGTTGCTCTAATAGTTGTGATACTGATTTGTTTTTTGGATCAATTTCTTTAATTTTATCACAGCATGAAATGGCAGGTTTGTTTTCAGATAATTTTTGATGAGAATATGCCTTTAGTAGTAATGCATCAATATCGTATTCACCAATGTCAAGTGATCTATCAAGGTATGATAGTGCAGTCTTGTAATTTTCTTTCAAATAGTAAATGCTGCCAACCATAAATAGCGCATCATGGTGATGTGGAACTGATTCTAGTAAGGATAAACCAGATGCTAATGCCTCTGGATACTTTTTGTCCTTTAGTAATTTTTTAAATTCTTTGTATTTTTTGACAGAATCTTTTGAATCAGTAAACTTTGGGGTTTTACCAAATAATTCAACCAAAAGAATCACCAGTTTTAGCTAATTGCAAGCATTCTATTTATGGCTAGACGTGCCTTATCAGCAATTTCTTTTGGAACAGTAACTACATGTCTTTCATTAATTAGTGCGTCATAGACTTTTTCAAGTGTAATCATTTTCATGTATTGGCATTCAGCTTTCTCAGATGCTGCGACAAATGTTTTATCTGGATTGTCTTTTCTCATTTTATATAAAATTCCAGTTTCAGTTGCAACAACAAAGTTCTTTGATTTTGATTTAGTAACATGCTTTAACATTCCCTCAGTTGATAAGATAGATACTTTTTTCTCATCATAACTTCCATCAGCCACATCATACATGAATGGAGTAGTACAACCACACTCTGGATGAATAACTAATTCTGTATCCTTCATTGAATCTAATTTTTTTAAAACATCTTCAGGTGTAATTCCTGCATGGACGTGACACTCACCTGCCCATATGTGAATATTTTTTCTACCAGTCATTTTTGCAACATATGAACCCAAAAACATGTCAGGTAAAAATAAAATTTCTGTATCTTTAGGAATGGTATTAACAACATTTACTGCATTTGATGATGTACAACAATAATCAAGTTCTGATTTAATTTCAGCAGTGGTATTTACATAACCAACAGCTATAGCTCCTGGATGTTGCATCTTCCAATTTTTTAGTTCATCAAGGGTTATAGAATCAGATAATGAACAGCCAGCTTCTAAATCAGGAATTAGTACTTTTTTCTCAGGACTAATTATTGCTGCAGTTTCTGCCATAAAGTTTACCCCACAAAACAGAATTGTTTTTTGTGGAACACTTGCGGCTTGGCGAGACAATCCTAAAGAGTCCCCAGTAAAATCTGCAACATCTTGAACATCAGGAATTTGATAATTGTGAGCAAGAATTACTACATCTTTTTCTTTTTTGAGTCTCATAATCTCTTCTTTGAGTTGTGAGGATTGTTGAACGAGCATAATCGTTAAAATTTCAAATTATAGTGATTTAAAGAATGGGGAATAGTCTAGAATTTTCTTAAAATTTGTCAAGTGTGGCAATTATTGCCATTACTCACATGTATTTAGTCACAATTTTGGGGTAAAATGAAAGCAGATAGTAGTAAAAATGTAGTTTACACCAATGATTCCCTTTTCAACCATATACTTTAGACCGTTAACAAAATCATCTTCACCAATTATACCGTCTGCCCACCATTTTGCATTGTTTTTAACCCAATCAGGTATTTTATTTTCAGATGCACCTGAAGCTTTTGGTAAATCTTTGATTGAAATAATATTTTCTTTAATCATATGTTGAATTCCTTGTTTGAAGGAATTATCATCAATTGTTCCTTCAGTCCACCATCGTGCATTGTTTTTAATCCATTCTGGCATTGAATTCTCTTTTGGTTCAGGGATTTTTACTGCTGATTTTGATACAGCATCATAAACTGTAAAGATGATGGATTTACTATCATAATTTCTATATGTTACATCAAGTGCATACTCTCCAGTTGTAACAGTATCATCAACTCTAATCTGGATTGAGAATTGTCTGCTCTCCAGTACATAAGCTTCCTTTTCCACGTCATTTCCATCAGGAAATGTAATTGTGATAAGTGCACTCTGCCTATCGGCATAAGCTAATTCTGTGACTTTGCCACCTATTGTTACAAATTGTAGTTTATCTGTCTCTTTGAAATATTCAGATGATGAAGTAAAAAATGATTCAAAGCCACCCGGATTTTTGTATACAAAAATTGGAATATCTTTTGCAGATTCTGGTGTTGGTTCTGGTGTTGGTTCTGGTTCAGGTGTTGGTTCTGGTTCAGGTTCTAGTTCGGGTGTTGGTTCAGGTTTTAACTTTTCATCTATTTCATCTAAGGCTGATTGCCAACATCGGATGGTGTTTCTTCAGGTGCTGCTGTTGTTTCTTCAGTAGTTACTTCAGGAGCTGTACTGTTTCCAGGAGCTGATACCATTGCATCATTTATTGCCTCAGCAGAATCAGAAAGAAACTTTGCGACATCAAGGAGGACAATTAGTCTATCTTTGATATTTGCAATTCCTTTGATATAGGCACCATCTTCAAATGAGCCGTCAGGAGGTGCCTCAATCTCATTTAGAGATAATCTTTGCACCTCATTTACTTCATCAACTAGGAGACCTGTTAGAGTATCATTAACATCTGCTACCAAAATTCTCTGTTTAGATGAATCAGTTTCAGTGTTAGTTACTCCAATTTTCTCATTAACATCTACGATTGGAATAATCTTTCCACGCAAATTCATAATTCCTTTCACATAACTTTTTGATCTTGGAATTTTGGTAATGGTATCAACCGTTCTGATTTCTTTGACTTGCTCTATTGGAACAGCATAGTTACCAGGTTTGGATGATTTTCCAGTAATAGTAAATGTTACTACTTGAATTGTTTCGGATACTACAGTTGTAGTTGACATTAGTCAAAGTAGAATGAGTTAGAAGATAATGTGTAGTTTGTATTAAATGAACAAATCAGGAATGAATTAATTCATAATTCATTGTTTGATCAAAGAAATGAACAAGAATTAAAATATGAGTTATTTTGCGACCCAAAATCAAGTTGTATACATTTAATTTTTCTACTTTAGTTGATCAAGAATTGAAAGACTCAATAAATTAGTCATTGTCAATCCTTTTCTGTTTACATCACGTTTAGTTTGATCACAGTATTTCTTGACACTTTGGAAACTCTTTTCACTAGAAACTTCAAGAACTACAATATTTTCAGAATAAGGGAATGTAAATTTAGATGGTTTTTTACAAAATGTGGTCATATTTCCCAATCCAGCAGTCTCAATGCTTCCTCTCTTTAACAAAATGTTTGCAATTTCTTGTAAAGATTCCATCCCCCCATATTCCATGTAATAGATTGAAACAAAATTGGTATTACCTACTGTTTCTCGTTGAAAAAGATCATCTCGAATATTAAATACAAAAGAAGTTTTTTCCTGATTATGAACTGTAAGATTTTTGGTAATTTTTGAACTGTCCTTGAATTTAGCTAGAAGATAATGGTTTGTTGCATCAGAAAAATACGGTTTACTTTCACTAGAAAATGTTCCAGTGACAAAATATAATTTTTCAATATTTTTTGATTTCATCCATGAATCTTTTAGTTCAATTGATTCATGAGTATGCAAATAAGGTGCACATACATATCCAGAATAAGATAACTCAAGTCTAGACATTATAGTTGACGTTTTCTCAAGTTATTTATGCATATGTTTGGAAAGTTGCTTTTTCCAATCATCTACGATAGTTTTTTAATAGTAGTAACCTTCGTTTTTTTGTCCCGTGGTAGCTCAGCCTGGTAGAGCTCCTGGCTGTAGTTGTTGGCTTTAGATGGCTAAACGAATAGCAGCCCATCAGGCATACAGAAACCGGGTTGTCGATGGTTCAATTCCGTCCCGCGGGACCACAAACTTTTCTGAAAATAAAAAAATAATTTTAAAAATAATAAAAAGAAAGACTAGTTTAAGAAAACAAAGATGAAATCTTAAATTAAAAATTCATTGTCTATTCTGTTTTTTTGACTTTTTGAGCTGCTGGTCCTTTTTGACCTTCGCCAATCTCAAACTCGACTTTATCGCCTTCGTTGATGAATCCGTCAACATCTGATTTATGAACAAACAGATCGTCTCCACCTTCTCTTTCGATAAAACCAAAGCCCTTAGTTCGATTGAACCATTTTACGGTACCTTGTTCCATGTTAATTTTGCAAACCTTGTTCACTATATTAACTAAGATATCAAAACAATACTAGAAAAATAACGCACTAGAAATCTTTAGCAATGTGATTTTCTTCTTTAAGCCACTGAACTTGAGGTAGGGTAAATCTCCAAATTATATCCCCACGTTCTTTTTCTTTAAAGTCCCAAGGAGCAATAATTACAATATCATTTTCTCGAATCCAAACTCGTCTCTTTAGTTTCCCTCGAATTCTTCCACGTCTAGTTAAATTATCTGCACATTTAATCATGACATTTTCGCCACCCATCATTTTTAGTACTCGTCCAAATAATTCACCCTCTTCAGGAAGACGAATGTCTTTAAGAGCACTTTCATTTTTTACTTGGCGCTTACCCATGAGCACAATTCATAGAATGAGCATATAACTTGTAGGGTTTTTCAATAAATGAAATTTCATTAAATTACCATGCACAAGAGATTTTATTCATTATAATTAAAAATAATCAATGGAATTTCGATGTATAGATGAGTGCTCTCAATGCTGTATTGAAAGAGAGTATTACCCAACCAAGGAGTTTGGAAAAATAGGTGTACTAATACTTCCTGAAGAAAAATCAAGAATTGAAAAACTTGCAGAAAAAAACAATATTGAAATTAAAATTCTACCTAGAATTGGGATTTCAGAGGATAGAAATTCAAATCCTACAAAAATTTTAGCATATCAAATGATGGGAATTGAAAAAAATGGGAATACGTGTCCATTTTTAGATACTAGCGGGAAAAATAAATCACCACATGGTGGATTTCCATGTAAAATTTACAAAGAAAGGCCACTTGCATGTATGACGTATCCACTAATTGAAAATGACCCAATCACACTTGATCAAAAATGTAAATTTTGTAAAGAACATAAAACTGCAGATGAAAATTTGAATTCTGAAATAGAATCACTATTAAAAATAAAAGAGAAAATGATTACTAATGCCACATTTATCTGGAGATTTGCTACAAATATAGGAGAAAAAGAAGACCAGGCAGTTTTGAAATCAGGTTGGATTCTAGAAGAATAAACAAACCCAAAAAATAACATATTTTGAATAAATCATCCATAATTACAATAGGTCTAGTAACTTGAATTGTAGATAGGATAATTGATCTTGCCTTTTGATATGCAGTTTTAGCTTTATCAAATTCTCCCAATCTCAAAAAACACTTTGATGCACAAAGTAATGCGCCCTTTACATTATGTGAGTTTTTTGTAGAATATTTTAAAAACAAATCACCTGCTTGAGTGATTTCATTTTTTGATTCTTTTCCATGTCTTGTTTTACATTCAGCTGCTAAGATATACAATAATGCAGATTTTAGAATATCAGTTTTTTTTACAGATTCTGCCTGATTTAGAAATAAATTATGTGCTGTAATGAATTGTCTATTCTTTAGATGTGCAAGGGCAACCTCAGAATGAATTTTTGAAGTCAATGAGCTAATTTGGTTTTTTGTGTTATAACTGGTTGTTACAAAAAATCAAACTAAGGATTAATCACGGCACGGCCAATAATTTTTCTGGCTTTGAGATCTTTTAAAGCAGTATTTGCTTCATCAAGAGAATAATGTTTTGAAATTACTGGATTTATTGTCCCTTTTCTAGCTAAATCAAGAAGTTCAACCATGTCATTAAAGTTTCCAGTATATGCACCTTGAATTGTAATTGATTTTAGTGGAATAGTGACAAGGGATATTTCTAAAGAGCCTCCAAAAAGACCCACGAGAATAAGATTTCCTCTTTTTCGTAAAACTGCTAAACCAGTTTTTACAGTAGGTGGAGCATTTACAAAATCAATTACACTATCAGCACCCTTTCCATTACAAATTGAAATAATTTTATCCACAGGACTTCCAGTTCCAGAAGATATGGATCCTGTAACATTGGTATTTACAACATAATCTGCACCCATTGATTTTGCAGTATCAAATTTTTTGTCGTCATTATCAATACAAATAATTTTTGCTTTAGTGATTGCTTTTGCAATTTGAATTGCCATCAATCCTAATCCACCAGCACCAATAATTACTAAAAATTCAGGTGAATTTACATCTGCTTTCTTGACTGCATTATATGCAGTTAAACCAGAGCAAGCAAGAGATGTTGCAGCATCAGGATCCACTCCATCAAGTTTTACCAAATACTTTGAATCAGGAATTAAAGCATAATCAGAATATCCACCATCTTGAAAAACACCCAATGATTTTGGAGTATCACATAAATTTTCATCCCCAACCGTACATGCTGGGCATTCTCCACACCCAATCCATGGAAAAACTAAAACATCATCACCTTTTGAAACATTAGAAACACCATCACCAATATCCTCAACAGTGCCAACAATCTCATGCCCAGGAGTAACAGGGTATTTGACACCACGATCTGTAACTTTCATAAATTGACCATCTCCAAGATCATATCCACCTTCCCACAAGTGCAAATCACTATGACAAACACCCACAGATTTCACTTTAACTAGAACCTGATTTCCTTGAGGATGTGGAGTTTCAGATTCAGATATTGCTAGAGGTTCATTAGGACCTAAGATTCTAGCGGATTTCATAAATGAATTTTTTGTCTTAACAATATAAGAGTTGACTGGAAGTGAGAAAAAAGTAAAGCCCTTAGATATTATTGAATAATTAAAGTTGAATTGTGTGAATGAAACACAGACTCCCGATAGTATATCTCAAGAACCGATAAATATTCTATTTAGTCCGTCATCAGTTGTAAAAAAAGATGTTTGGGATATTGACTTAATTAAAATTTTAGATTTATTGTTAAAGATTCTTGAAAAATCAGGTAGAAAAGATCTCAAAGTTGCAGGGATGGCAGCATTATCATCATCATTAATCTATAGAATGAAAGTAGAAAGTATTTTTGCATTACAAAAAGCAGCAATGGAGAAAAAACCAATGTATCAAAGAACAGATGTAGATATTGAATTAATTGATTTTCCATACAGACATGAATCAACATATCCAGTTTCATTAGATGATCTGTTAGGATTACTTCAAAATCTTATAGGTACAATTGCAAATCCACAATCAAGAAGAAATGGTCGATTAGAAATTGAGCCAATCGAAGCACCAGACTTTAACGAATATTTTATTTCACTTGAAAGTATAATTGGAAAATACGAAGATTTGGTTATGAAGAAAATTGGACCAACAGGGTTTGGATTATTACAAGAAATCATTTCAGAACTTGATCAGATTGATTCAATCAGATGTTTCTTTGCAATACTATTTTTGGCAAGAGATCAAAAAGTAGATCTTGAGCAGGTTGAAGATGATATCAAAATTATAGTAATTAAGGAGACAACGAACTGATCAAAAATGGCAAGAATTGAAAATTTAGATGAAGCAACTGCTAGAATAGAATCAGCACTATATTCAGCAGGTAGACCACTCAGAATAGAAGACCTCATCAGAGCTTCAGGCACAGAATCAAGGACAAAAACACTAGAATTACTCAATACAATAATGAAAAAGACAAAAACAGCTTTCAAAGCACTTGAAGTGGCAACATTACCAGACGGATCATATGTAATGCAATTAAAACCTGAATACAGTTCTACTGTGAAAAGATATGCATCAAAACCAATTCTTCCAAATGCAACACTCAAGACATTATCATACATTGCATATCAACAACCAATCTCTTCAAAACAACTTGTAGAGACAAGAGGTTCTGGAGTTTATGCACATCTAAAAGAACTTCGACAATTAGATTTTATTGGTCATCAAAATGTTGGAAGATTAAAAATTTACACAACAACTCAAAAATTCCAAAAATATTTTGGAATTCAAGGAGATGTTGAAGATCTCAAATCAAGGTTATTCTCCAAAGTGAGGAAAACTGCAAGTATGAGTCAGACAAACCCAACGCCCCAAATAATTACAGAGACAAACTAAACGAATTTTTAGTTCAAGGCTAATTTTTTGCGTTTTGTATAAATTAGAGTAATAAAAACAAATTTTGTGAGAAAGTCAGTAGAGAATTTAGCAACCAGTAAAATAACTGGCGGACGAAGAATTCCACTTAGAGTTAGAAGAAAATATGAAATGGACAGATATCCAAATGAGCCAACCAATGGAGCTCAAGTTACAATTACAAGAAGAGTTCGTGGAAATAATAATAAAACAGCATTAAAAACAATTGATTTTATCAACCTTGCAACAGGTGAAGCTAAAGTAAAGAAAGTAAAAATTATCAAAGTTTTAGATAATGCTACAAACAATGATTACAAAAGAAGAGGCATTATCACAAAAGGTGCAATTCTAGAAACACAAGAAGGTAAGTGTAGAGTTATTTCCAAACCAGGACAAAACGGAATAGTTAACGCAATTTTACTAAAGGAATAAAATGAAAGATTACGAGCATATCGTAATCTGGTTGGATTATTTCAATAAGAATTTAAAAAAATCAAAAGGTAGAAGACTTGAATTAGCAAAATGTATTTTTGATCCATCACTAAAAGAAATAATTGATGCAACAAAAGCTGCAGGATTTGAAATTACAGAATCTGATGATAAGGTCAGGTATCCAAAAAGACCATTTGTGAGATCAGGGTATGTTGTGTTGCCAAAAGGATCCCCAAAGACAATAATTCTTAACAAAATTTCTGAAAAACTAATTTTAAAAAGGTCCAAACAAACAAAATAAAATCAAATCTAGCTGTTAGCTAAAGTAAAGTTGACAGGAGTCTATGAAAAGAATACCATGTTAGTATTCTTAATTGCAGGAGGTAGGCGAAATAATGCACCTAGCCGGAAGTGGCAGGGTAATCATTCAACTATCTAAAGAATTAGTTGAGGGACAGATACTCTGTGACGACAAGGGAACTAGAGTTGCAAAAGTAATGGAACTAATCGGTCCAGTAAAAAGACCATTTGCTTCAGCAACGCCATTAACAAATAATATCAAAAAATACATTGGCAAACGTGTATTCATGTTTGAACAATCTCCTGCGAGTATACCAAAAAAATTTAGGAGAAGAAAAAATTGAACATACTTGAAAACCAAAGCTGTCCTGAATGTAAATCATCAGTGGTTAGTGACATTCAGAATGGTGAAATAATCTGTTCTGGTTGCGGCGTTATAGTCGATGATCAGATTGCAGATTTTGGTCCAGAAACAATAAGTTCAAACCTTGAAGACAAGATGAAGTTAGCAAGAGCAACAGGGCAAACAACCTATTCTCAACATGATTTGGGAATAACTACTGAGATTTCAATTAGTGCAAAAGACTTTAGTGGAAAAAGAATCAACCACGATGTCGTAAATCAAATGCGCAATCTCAGGAAGTGGCAACAAAGAGTGAGAGTTTCATCACCAAAAGAAAGAAGGTTAGCAAATGTTTTAATCAAAATGGGCGAAACATGCGATAGTCTTAATCTTTCAAAGAATGTGTTAGAAACTGCCTCAATGATATACAGAAACTTGGATGGACATGTTGATGTGAAGGGAAAATCAGTAGTTAGTATTACAGCTGCTACAATTTACATGGCATGCAAACAATGTTCTGTAGTTAGATCATTAGAAGAGATTTGTCGAGGAATTTGTCCAGCAAAAGATGTTAAAACAAAAACAAAACTTGCATCAAGATACTATAGAAACATGGTAATGGAAATGGGACATGTAGTTGCCCCAGTTTTAACCATGGACAAATACATCTCAAAGATAGCAAATATGACACAAACTGAGGTAAGAGTTGAAAGACTAGCCTTGGAAATTGCAGAAAAAACAAAAGATAGCAATATTGCTGATGGGAAGGCCCCAAATGGAATTGCTGCAGCATATCTGTATGTGTCATCAGTCCTACTTGGACAAAATGTACTTCAAAGAGACGTTTCAACCGTCGCAGGAGTTACAGAAGTTACTATCAGGAATAGATGTAAAGACATTCTAACAACTTACAAACTCAAAATCACTTTGAGACCATCTCTGGCCAACATTTAACCCCCACCCTTTTTCATTTTATTATCAAAAATACTCATTAGGATTAGCTAAATTTCGTCGACATTATATAGAGATAGAAAATAATGCGCACATGGCAGTATTAGAAATCAAAGACCTTCACGTTACAAGAGAAGGTAAAGAGATTCTCAAAGGTGTCAATCTAAAAACAGGACCTGGAGAAGTTCATGCCATCATGGGACCAAATGGTTCAGGTAAAAGTACACTAGCTTACACACTACTTGGACATCCAAAATACAAAGTAACAAAAGGAGATATTTTGATTGATGGTGAGAGTATTTTAGATTTATCACCAGATAAAAGAGCAAAAAAAGGATTATTTTTAGGATTTCAATACCCAACTGAAGTTTCAGGTGTGGGGTTTTCTCACTTTCTTAGAACAGCTTACAACTCATTGAGTAAAGCACTACAAGGTGACGATAGAGAAGTATTCATCACAGTTAGAGAATTTCAAAAATACCTTAAAGAAAATCTAGAAAAAGTTGGATTAAAAGAAGAATTTCTTTCAAGATATCTTAACGAAGGATTTTCAGGAGGTGAGAAAAAACGCGCAGAAGTTTTACAAATGGCAGTACTAAAACCAAAAATTTCAATTTTAGATGAACCAGATTCAGGTTTAGATATTGATGCAGTTCAATCAGTTGCAAAAGCTATCAGTCAAGTTGCAGATAAGGATGCAACAATAATTATAATTACTCACTATGCTAGAATTTTGAAATTCCTAGATAAATTAGACTTTGTCCACGTATTTGCTAATGGTCAAGTGATAAAGACAGGGGATGCATCACTTGCAGACAAACTAGAAGCAGAAGGTTACGAATGGGCCTTGAAACAATCAGCATAATCAAATTAAGGTAGAATATTTTCTAAAAGTTATTGATTTACAAAGTTTCAGTAAATTTTTCTAAAGAATTCCTAGAAATTAATGAAAATCAAATCAACATAGGAATAAAATTAAAACCAATCAAAGGACAAGCAAATAAAGAAATTATAAAAAAACTTGCAAAACATTTTAGAATATCATCATCACAGATTCAAATTAAAACAGGACATAAATCACAAGAAAAAATTATTGAGGTTTTACAATGAAAAATCTAGTTTCTGTTTAAATAGGGTTTTAAAATTATAGAATTATGTCAGAAAACAATGAACAATATTATTTTAATTTCTCATTTTTCAAAGTTGATCCTAAATGGAGATGGATGGCAGATTTAGCAAAAGAGGAATCAGCTAAAGAAGTTGAAAATGTAATAAACAATTCAAAAATCATGTTTAGATCATATTCTAATTTAGGATTACGTGATGATGCAGACTTTTTATTTTGGTTTGCAGCAAAATCAATTGAAGAAATTCAAAAAGTAATTGAAAAATTATACAAAACAGTTTTTGGAAAATACATTATTCCATCAATGACATATCTATCATGTACACGTCCATCACTTTATGTTCAAGAACAAAAACCTCAGGGTTTTTTGTCAGGAACTGAACCAAAAAAACATGTCATAGTATATCCATTTACAAAAACTAGAGAATGGTACCTACTTTCAAAAGAGAAGCGTCAAGAGATCATGGATGAACATATTGGAATTAGTAAAAAATATCCACAAATAATTCTAAACACGACATATTCATTTGGAATACATGATGAAGATTTCATGTTAGCGTTTGAGGTGGATGATATCAGAGATTTCCAGGATTTAATCATGGATTTACGAGAAAGTCAGGTATCAACATACGTAAAAAATGATATTCCGATGATTGTTTGTGTCAAAAAAGACATCGTTCCACTAATCTCCAGTATGGGTTAGATTTTTTGAATGAATTCCAGAATAATACAAAATACCATTAATACAAATCTTGGATAAACATAAATGATGAAATTAAAGTGTAAAAGAAGATTTGGTAAATCCTGAGGAGATAAAAAATGAAATACAATAAACTAGGAAAAACAGACATCAAAGTATCAGAATTAGGATTTGGTGCATGGTCTATTGCACTTGATTGGTGGGGGAAAAAAATTGAAGAAGATGAAGCAAAGAGAATGCTGAAAAAAGCATACGATTTAGGAATAAACTTTTTTGAAACAGGTGACATGTATGGAAAAGGAAAAAGCGAGAGATTGATTGGTGAGGTTTTCAAAGATATGAGAGATGAGGTAGTCATATCTACAAAATATGGTTATGATTTTAGCGAAGTAGAACAAATTGGGCACACTGAATTACCGCAAAAATTTGATGAAGATTTTACAAGAAATGCATTAAGAAATAGTTTGAAGAGATTACAAACAGATCATCTGGATATGTATGGTTTACACAATCCAAAACTAAAACACATTAGAGATAATTCAATTTTCAATGTTTTAGATAGTTTTATCGAAGATGAATCAATTAAAACATATCAAGTTGCGTTAGGTCCAGCAATTGGTTGGACTCAAGAAGGTATTGAGGCAATGGATAGACCAAATGTAAGTGCAGTTCAAACAGTTTACAATATTTTAGAGCAAACACCAGGAAATGAATTAATGAAAAAAGCAGAAGAGAAAGATGTAGGAATACTAGTTAGAGTTCCTGAAGCATCAGGAATTCTTACTGGAAAAGTTAATGCAGATACAAAAATTGATGAAAAAGATCACAGGTCAGTAAGAAAAGGAGAATGGATTAAAGCATCATTGGTAAAAGTTGAAGAATTAAGACACATTGCAAAAAGAAATGATTTAACCATTACAGAATTGGCAATGAAATTCATAATGACAAAGAAAGGATTTGCATCAGTTTTTCCAACAGTGATAAGTGAAGATGAAATAATTAACTATGTTGAAATGACAAAGGGGCAATACATTTCATCCTCAGATATGAGTGAAATTGAAAAAATATACAATTCCTGGCCATCCTATGAATTAAAGGCAACAATTCCAACAAGTTAGTTTGTCAATGGACAAGCAAATAGATTCTCAAAAAACTTTAGAAGTTATAGAAAGATTAAAGCTTGCCAAGATTGGGGATTATAAAAAATGGAAAGCAATAATTAAAAAAATCAAAAATGATGAACCACTAACCTCATTTCAAACAGAGTATTTTTCATCCATGACAAGAATTTACAAAAATTCAAACATTACCAATAGAAGTAAAATTTATCACACAAAATTATCAGAACATGATAAAAAACCACCATGTAAAGAATGTGGGGAGAATTCAGGATTTTATTGTAACATGAATGATCAATACTTTTGTTCAATTCACATAGTTGGGCATGATGAAAATGAATTTTAAGAAAGTGGAGTAGTTTCTTCTAGACTAAATGAATTTTCTACGAAATATTCAACTCGAATTTTCTTAAATTCACGAGAACTAAAGAGAATATCATATTCATCAACATTAATTTGATTTTGAATTGTTTTTGCCACATCATGTGCTTCATCTTGAGTCTTACAATGAATCATCGAAAATACATTGTAAGGCCAGTCATCATAAGTAGGTCGTTCATAACAATGACTAACTTGTGGAAATGCACCTAGTAAATTACCAACTTGTGATATTCTATCTTTAGGAACTTTCCAAACTATCATTCCATTTGCAGTAAATCCAACTTGTCTATGTCTTAGAATAGCTGCAAATCTTCGCATCACACCAATATCTTCATAGTGTTTTAATTTTTCAAATAATTCATTTTCAGAAATTCCAAGATTATTTGCAGCTTTTACAAATGGTTCATCAATTATTTCCATATCTTTTTGTAATTCACGAATAAAGTCTTTGTCTTGTTCTGTTGGTTCAAATTTTACATTTTTAATTTCTTTTTTTTCTTCTGAGGGTATAATGTCATGTTTCTTGTCATCAATTAAGTCAAGTTTTACTCCAATCTTAAATAATTGCAATGTAGGAAGCATTCTAACTTTTTTAATTCCTTTAAGAACATTAAATTTCTCAACCTCTTCTTGCAAATCAGCACCAGGAGGAACAGCTAAAGTAAACCAAAGATTAAACTGGTGTTCACGTTCATAATTATGACTAACACCCGGATGTCGATTAATTTGACTTGCAACAAAATCTAATTGTTCAGATTCAATCTCCATTGCAACAAGTGAACTAGTGTAACCGAGTTTTCTTGTATCAAAAATTGCACTTAGTTGTCTTAAAACTCCAATCTCTTTTAGTTCATTCAAATGTTTTTTGATATTTTCTGGAGTTGTTTCAAATTTTTTAGCTATTGCATCAAAAGGTCTTGTAACAAGTGGAAATGTCCATTGAATCTCATTTAGTAATTCTTTATCAAATTCATCCATAGAAGTCAACAAGTCAATCCCTAATCTGTTCAATTAAAAATGTAACTAGGATTTTACGCATTAGTTTACAATACATAAATACAAACTCAAGTTTTTGTGATCCATGATTGTTGATCTTAACCTACGAAATAAAACAGCAATAGTGATTGGAGGCGGAAATGAGGCACAAAAAAGAGTTAATTCTCTACTAAATCAAGAATGTGCGATTTTAGTGATTAGTGATTCCATAAATTCTCAAATATCAAAATTGGCAAAATCAAATAAAATAAAAATTAGAAAACAAAAAATTAGAGATACAGCATTTATTGCAAAATTAAAACCAGACATCATAATTACAACCACTAATGATAAAAAACTTAATCAAAAAATCATCAAAGTAGCAAAGAAAAAAAATATTCTTGCATATAGTTCAGATAATCCTCAAGAAAGTGATTTTGCGAATCCTGCAATAATTAATTTTGAAAATATCATACAAATTGCAATTTTTACAGGAGGACAAAGTCCTGCAATGTCTAAAAAAATTAAAAACAAATCAGAAAAATTCTTCAAAAAAATTATAACAAAACAAGATATTTCCCAAATTAAGATTCAAAAGATCGCAAGGAATCTTGCAAAAGAAATTATCCCAACTCAAATTCAAAGAAAAGCGTATCTACAGAATATAATGAATGATAAAAAAATTGAAGAGTTAATTAAAGACAATCAGATAAAAAAGGCTGAAAAGAGGGCAGTTGCAATACTGAAAAATTGGAAATGAATCAAAATATCATCAATGCACGTGTTACTTTTCGTAACTCACCAATACATATTTTAGAAAAATTTACAATTAAAGATATAGAAAGTGCATATGAGCAATTTAAAAAACATTCAGGATTAGATGAATGTGTAATTATTCAAACATGTAACAGAATTGAATTGTTTGGAAAATCAAAATCAAATGATATAGAAAAAATCAAAAGAACTTGGGCATCAATTACAGGACTTGATGAGGAATCATTTAATGAGAATATTGAATTTGTTGAAAATCACGATGCACTACATCATCTTTTAAAATTGACATCTGGGCTTGATTCCATGGTGTTAGGAGAAGAGCAAATTATAGGTCAGATAAAAAAATCAATTACTTCAGCTAGAGAAGTAAAAGCATCAGGACAGCATCTGAATACTTTGTTTGATAAAGCTATCAGAATGGGAACACGAATTAGAAATACAAGTGGAATTGGCAAAGGTGGGATTTCAGTTGGGTCCATGGCAGTAAAACTTGCAGAAGAAAACATTGATGAATTAAAAACAAAGAAAGTTTTGTTGATAGGAACAGGTGAAGTATCAACACTAGTTGCAAAATCTTTGCAAAGAAGAGGATATTCATTCGAAGTAACAAGTAGAACTATAAGAAGATCACAAACATTTTGTGAAACAATGGGTGGAGAACCTGTTAAATTTGAAGAAGTTTTCGAAGGGTTTGAAAAATATGATGTTATTTTTGTAGCAACAACTGCACCATATTTCCTTGTCACTTATGAAAGAATAATCACTGCAATGGATGGTAAAAACAAGGGAATGATGATTTTAGATTTATCAAATCCACGAACAGTAGATGAAAAAGTTGCAACAATTGGTGGTGTTAAATTGATGAATCTAGATCAGATTGCAGAAATGGTTGAAAAGAACATGAATGCACGATTAAACAAGGTTAAGACCGTTGAAAATATAATTAACGAGGAAGTATCAGTACTAGAAGCCTCAATGAAAAGACTAGATGCAGAACCACTTGTAAAAGATGTTTTCAAAAGTATAGACAGTTTAAGAGAAAAAGAATTACAAAAAGCACTCCAAATGCTTGATGAGACTGATGAGAAAAAAATCAAAATTATTGAGGAATTAACAAAAGCTGTTGTTGAGAGTATTGTGGCTACGCCAATGAACAATATTAGAAAAGCCTCAGAGCAAGGAAAACCAGACGTGATAGAGCTTGCAAGCAAACTATTTGACTATAAAAAACAGAACCAGACAGATTAGGATTATATTTTACCCAAAATGAATTTCTAACATGTCATTTCCTGCAAAACGTCTTCGTAGACTACGAACTTCTGAGAAAATGAGAGAGTTAGTACAAGAGACAAGATTATCATCAAAAGATTTCATTTGCCCCGTATTTGTTCAAGAAGATCTCAAAACCAGAATTAAGATAGAATCAATGTCAGAGATAGAACGACTTCCTTTAGAAGACATTAATGATGAAGTAAAAACAATTATCGATTTAGGAATTCCTGCAATCATGCTTTTTGGAATTCCAACTCATAAAGATGAAATTGGTTCTTCGTCATTTGATGAAAAAGGAATTGTTCAAAAAGCTATTTCTCAAATTAGAGAAAAGTTTGGAGATAAAATTGTAATAATGGCTGATGTTTGTCTTTGCCAATTCACATCAACAGGGCATTGTGGAATTATTCAAGGCGATAAAATTGATAATGATACTAGTTTAGTTACACTTGCAAAAATTGCAGTCAGTCTAGCAAAAGCAGGAGTAGATACCGTATCACCATCTGCAATGATGGATGGTCAAGTTGCAGCAATTAGAAAAGCACTTGATGATGAAGGGTTTACAGATGTTTCAATAATGTCACACTCGGCCAAACATCGTTCAAACTTTTATGCACCATTTAGAAATGCTGCTGAATGTGCACCAAAATTTGGAGACAGAAAAACATACCAAGTTCCATACACAAATGCTAGAGAAGCGATGATGGAAGTAGAATCAGACATTAATGAAGGAGTAGATATTGTTATGATTAAACCAGCATTATCTTATTTGGACATTATTGCAGAAACTAGAAGAAAGTTTAATGTTCCTGTTGCAGCATACAGTGTTTCAGGAGAATATGCATTAGTAAAAGCTGCATCTCAATTAGGATTTGTAAATGAGGATGACATCACATTAGAAATACTAACATCAATAAAACGAGCAGGGGCAGACATGATAGTTACATATTTTGCAAAATCTGCTGCAAGGTTTTTACAACAATCATGAGAAACGACGAACGTTATGAGATTCAAAGGGCATTTGATTTATTCCCACATGTAGCAGGCTCGAGTTGGGCAGTCATATGGTTTAGAATGAAAGGAATCAAAAAACCAACACGTGAAGAATATAGAGAAAAAACTCTAGAGTATTTTAAAAAAATAGAACCAATCTTTGATTCGTTTCCAAGAGAAAAAGAATTTGATGAAATCAACAAGTATATCGAAAATAGAAAAAATGAAGAATTTAAAAAAATAAAATCAGGTGAAAACGATGAAGTTGAAGTACGATATGATAGATATGTCGATTATGGTTAAGCTAAGAGCTTTGAATGTATGAAATATGGCTAAAACTAAACAGTTTACCTAAAAAAGTCCTATTTTAGAGATAGATTTTATGATTAAATTTCCTGTTTTAGTTGTTTTAGAAATTCTTTTAGAACTCTAGTTCTCTTTTTTGCTTCTAGTTTTCCAGATTTTGTATTCATTAAAGATTCTAGTTTTAATAATTTTTGAAAAAAATGGTCAAGGGTCCAAATCTTATCATCAGGATTTCTTTTTTTACAAAATGGATCATCAATGTTATAAAATACTCTTTTTAGAAAACCGCCAGTAGCAAAAACTCTTGCAATACCAATGGCACCTAATGCATCTAATCTATCTGCATCTTGAAGGATTTTCCCTTCAATAGTTTTTGGTGTTCTCTTTTGAGAAAAACTGTGATCACGAATTGCATCTGAAATGATTGTAATCTCACTTTCAGTAAAATCATATTTTTTAAGAATGGTTTTTGCTTTTTTTGCACTATCTATTGAAGAATTTTTTGAGCGTTTGTCTGATTTTGGATAGGACACAACATCATGTAGTAATACTGCACACAATACCAGTTTTTCATTTACTTTTTCTTCTTTACATAATTTTTGGGTATTTTTGTAGACTCTCATTATATGTTCAAAATCATGAGCAGAGTCATTAACTATTATTTTTCTAACATCATTTGTAATAGAATCAAGTACAGACATCTAAAATCTCCAGATTCTGGGTTTGACAAATTTAATTTTTCTCTCAGTAATTAAAACAGTCCAATTAATAGATGCAAAAAGAAAAATCATCCCAATTCCCACTCCATCAATTAATAAAATTCCAACAAGTCTATCTTCAAAGATTTCAAAGAAAGGTCTCAAAACAGCATTGCCAAAATAAATCATAATAATATACGAGATGGTTCGTCCAAACCAAAACCCAACGTAGATTCCAATATTTTTGACACGCATTAGTCCATATGTGATAAACAAAATATTGCTGGGTAATGGAGTAGCACCAAACAAAAATGATGTAATAAGATAACCGTATTTTTTATCGTTAAGATATTTTCCAATTACATCAAGATTAGATTTTTGTTCTGTTCCAACAAATTTTCTAAAAATACCACTAATTCGTTTGAGAAAATATCTTCCAATAGTTGCACCAGTTGCACCCACCACTGCAAGTAACAAAATATTCAAGTTGGGATCAAGAAGATAAAAAGATGTCAAGACAATCCAACTAGGCGGCATCAAAATTGGAGACATATTTACTCCAAGAATTACCAAAAAAATTCCTAAATACGAATATTCGCCAAAAATTTCAAGAATATCCATAGTATTTTCAATATCATACTACCATTTTTGTTTCTAACCCCTTGTTTTGATAGATAGTCATGAAATAATTTCATTATCTTTTAAAATATTAAAAAAATTACATGTTTTTCAAAACAATGATAATGTTTTGTAACAAATAGGATCAATCATGCAATATCTTTATAAGGTTTTATGCCCATAGTTGAATATGACCACTGATTCTTGGAAGTGCTTTAGATGTAATCTATCTTTCAAAGAAGAAAGTGTTGCAGATATGCATAAAGAAATTTCAATGCATTCAATTACCAAAGTAAAATCACTTGCAGCATAATTTTTTAAAATTATTTGATTTTGTCCATTTTAATTTGAATAATGTAGTGCAGAGGGTGGGATTCGAACCCACGAACTCCTGAAAGAAGGGATTTCCAATATGTGGATCTTGAGTCCCTCTCGGTTGACCGGGCTTCGATACCTCTGCAATGTGATTCAATATTGACTGATATTTTTCAATTACTATTTTGAATGGATTTAAAAAAATGATCCATAATTTCAGAGAATTTTTAACAAAGCTTATAATCGTGCCTAGTTGATTCAGAATTACATGTCAGAATTTATACCAATTTCAGACGCAAAAAAAATGCGTAGTGGTGTTAATGTTGAAGCTGAAGTAAAAAGCAAAGGAGACGCAAGAACTGTAAATCTCAAAAGTGGAGGTACAGTAGATGTCTGTGATGCAGTGATTGCTAACGGTGATGAAACTGAAGATAACCAAATGAAACTCACATTATGGGGTGACGACATCAAGGCAGTAAATGTCGGAGATAAAGTTGTCATTACAAATGGATATACCAATGAATTCAAAGGTGAAGTCTCATTAACAAAAGGCAAATTTGGTCAAATGCAAATCAACCCTACTGAATAAACAAACAGTAATACAAAATTTATTTTATTTTCAAAATTTTCTTTTAGTGGCTTGATAATTTTTTAGTTCTACTAATAAAATAACCATACCAAGAATGAAAATAATAATTCCAAAAATCAGTAACATGCCAGAAATCATTAGAGGAAATATCATCTCATTTAAAGGGGAATTAGAATTTAAAAAAACATCAGAGTTTTTAGGATTTTCAGAAAACATAGTAACAATAGTAATACTTCTTGAACCAATATTTTGAATTTCAAAATTCAAAGTATCGGATTGTAAAATATCTAGTGATTCAAATAAAATTGGTTCTTTTTGAATAAATTCACCATAATTATCACCAAAAATATTTGAAATGTTTATGGATATTTTATCGCCTTGTTGAAAATCAAGTATTTGTATTCCCCACAAAACGGGAACATTTTGAGAAAACACCCCGTATGAAACATAAATTGAATCACCAGGCAGGATTTGAACTTCATCAGAAATTTTATCAAACACCCCTTCAAACAAACTAGCCACAGACAAATCTTCAGAACCATCAAAATTTGAAGGAAGTACAGATGCAGCAAGTGAAAGTGAAATTCCAATTAAAGCGATACCAATAATAGAAATTATCAATCCACGTATTTTCATCATAAATTTTGTTAAATGAAACCCACTATAATATTATAGAATAAATCATAAACAAGTAAAGAAATTATCTTCTATTCTTTTTAGATGGTTTTCTTTTTACTACTTTCTTTTTTGCTGCAGTTTTTCTAGCTGGTTTTCTTTTTACTACTTTCTTTTTTGCTGCAGTTTTTCTAGCTGGTTTTCTTTTTACTACTTTCTTTTTTGCTG
>Ga0208748_1000449_pt1 | contig 21274 bp, 25 predicted proteins | sample Knorr_S7_td_Bott_FD_185599 | JGI IMG/M metagenome (GOLD analysis project Ga0208748, IMG submission 185599) | Marine microbial communities from Southern Atlantic Ocean transect - Knorr_S7_td_Bottom_ad_4513_LV_A (SPAdes) (version 2) | ecosystem: Environmental > Aquatic > Marine > Oceanic | place... | reverse complement strand
CCGCTAAAATAATAGGCAAGAGTAAGTCCCCACACGCATGGCCAAAATAAAAGTAAAAAACCTATAGGTTTATTTAATCTTGTTAATTGAATAAATATTTGAAATTTTTCCATTAAGGAACAATAATCGCTGGGCCTATAATTTTTCTTTCTTCCAGATCTTTATGAGCTTGCACAACTTCTTCTAATTTATATTTTTTAAGTATCTCCACTTTAATTTTGCCCATTTTAATATTTTCGAACAATTTATCTGCACCATCCTGTAACTCATTTTTCGTTCCTAGGTAATGCCACATAGTGGGTCTTGTAAAATAAATACTTTTTGGTTGTATTATTTTTTTTACATCTATATTAGTCACAGAACCTGATGAGTTTCCAAAAGATACCATCATTCCTCTTTCTGCTAGACATTCGACCGAACCTTCAAAAGTATCTTTTCCTACACCATCATAAACAACCGGAACACCTTTATCTTTAGTAATTTCTAAAACTTTTTTTGCAAAATTTTCTTTAGAATAATTTATTATAAAATCGCAACCATTTTTTTTAGCTGTCCTAATTTTTTCATCGGAACCAACTGTTCCAATAACTTTACAACCTAAACTTTTCGCCCATTGACAGAACATTTGACCAACACCGCCAGCGGCAGCATGAAATAAAATAGTCTGATTTGCTGAAACAGGATATGTTTTATAGAGCAAATAGTAAGCTGTTAAACCCTTTGTCATTAAGGTAGCAGCTATTTCAAAATTTATGTAATTTGGAATTTTCACCAAATTTTTAGTTGGATAAATTCTTTCTGATGAGTATGAACCAAGCGGAGCACCAGCATAAGCGATATGATCGTTAACTGAAAAATTTTTTACTTTTGATCCGATTTCTCTAATAACGCCAGAGCCTTCAGCACCTATTCCTGATGGTAATGGGACAGGGTACAAACCTGAACGATGATAGATATCTATAAAATTTAACCCTATTGCTTTGTGTTCAATTAAAACTTCCTCTGGGCCCGGCTCATCCAGTTTAATTGTTTCAAATTTTAAAACTTCTGGTCCACCAGTTTTTTCAATTTTTATAACTCGAGTCATTTTTGAACAAAGTGTCCGCTGTGATAATCTTGAACAGCTTTAAGTATTTCCTGTTTAGTATTCATTACAAAAGGACCACCTCGTGCAATTGGTTCGCCAAGAGGCTTGCCTGCTATTATTAAAAACTGACTTTTTTTAACAGAAGAAATTTTTAAACTACTTCCGTTTGTTAAGGAAATTAATGTAGAATTTTCCAATTTTTCATGAGTTTTGCTTCCCACTTTAATTTCTCCTGAAACTAAATATATAAACGAATTATGTGAAGAGGGGATATTGTAAATAAAATTTTTAACTTTTTCTAGCTCAATGTCTAAGTAGATTGGATTTACATAACCTTTTGCCGGACCTATTTTATTTTTAAAATTTCCAGCTATAATTTTTACTTTTTTATCCTGATCTTTAAATTCAGGAATTTCTTGAGGCTCAATATTTTGGTATGAGGGTTTACTCATTTTTAGTTTTGCGGGCATATTTACCCATAACTGAAAGCCATGTAATTTTCCTTCTTTCATAATTGGCATTTCAGAGTGAATAATTCCTCCGGCCGCAGCCATCCATTGTACACTTCCTGGACCCATTTCGCCTTTACTTCCCGTACTGTCTTCATGTTTAAATCTTCCTGCCAACATATAAGTGACCGTTTCAATGCCTCTATGTGGATGTGCAGGAAAGCCAGCAATATAATCATCTTTATTTTCTGATCCAAATTCATCAAACATTAGAAACGGATCAATAAAGTCAAGCTCGGGAATTCCCATGCTTCTTTTTAATTTAACACCCGCGCCATCAGATGTCTGAATTGCCTTTACAATTTTTTTTACCTCTATTGTGGACATGAATTAATTTCGTTCTAAATATTATACTATTTCAAGCAGTTCATTTAAATTATTAATAACGAACTGAGGTTTGTAGCTCAATTTGTCAAAAACTTTATTAAATCTATTTACCCATACTGCATTGTAACCAAAAACTCCTCCCCCTGAAACATCCCAGGTGTTTGAACTCATGAAACAAATATTTTCAGGTTTACAGTTATATTTTTTTATTGGCATTTCATAAACTTTTGAATCAGGTTTATAGATTCCAACAGATTCAATGGACATTATGTCATCAAAATAATTTTGAATATTATTACTTTCTACTAAACCTTTTAAAAGATCTGGTGTTCCATTAGATAGAATAGATATTTTAATTTTTTTTGATTTTAGACCTTCTAAGCATTCTTTAACTTCAGGGTAGGGAACAAGTTCTTTATATAAATTTAATAATTCATTTCTCATCTCTTTTTTTATTTTAAATGTTTCCATGGTATGATCTAAGGAATCTTCTGTAATTTCCCAAAAATTTTTATGTTTTTTCATTAGACTTCTTAACCACGTATACTCAAGTTGTGTTGTTCTCCAGGCATTAGCAAAACTTTCCCATCTATTACCAAGTTTCTTTTTATATTTTGCTGCTGCAGAATTTACATCAAATAAAGTTCCGTAGGCATCAAATACACAAGCTGTTATATTTTCTATTTTCATAATAAATCTTCTAATTTTTTAACTTCACCAATTTTAAATATAATAGCGTCATCTTTATGATAACCATACCTGTTGGCTGCATTTTTAAATCGCACTGGTGGTTCGAAAGGATCTTCGAGGGAAAGTATTGCAGTTCCCCAGTGCATTCCTAAAACTTTTTTACTTTTTAAATCTTGACCAATATTAAGAGCTTCCTCGGGATTTGCGTGATAAATTGATTTTTCAAACATTGGTCTAAAATCGTATGCACCGATATTGATAAATGTTAAATCTATTGGACCGTACTTTTCACCTAAGTCTTTATAAATATTTCCGTAACCTGTATCGCAAGAAAAAAATATTTTTTTATCTTTATATTCAATTAAGAAACTTCCCCAAAGAGTTTTGTTATCATCAGTTAATGTTCTTTTTGACCAATGTACAGCAGGCATCAATGTGATTTTTAAATCATTAACTTGGGCTTGATCATACCAATCCAACTCTTTAACTTTCTTAAATTTGTTTCTAATAAAATATTTCCCTAGTTTAAGTGGCGTTAATACTTCTGATTCCTTGTGGGGGAATTTTTTAATTGTTTTATAATCTAGGTGATCATAATGATTATGAGTTAACAAAACCAAATTAACTTCAGGTATTTCTTTAAGGTCAACGGCTGGGTCAACATATCTTTTGGGCCCAAAAATCCATGGTCCCATATTTTTAGAAAAAACGGGATCTGTAATAATTGTTGTATCACCAAGTTTGATTAAAAAAGTTGCATGACCTATCCAAGCAACATAATCATCGTTTTTAAATTTTTCTAAATTTTCTAATACTTTCTTTTTATCTATAACATGGTTCGCAGGAATGTTAATTTTAATTTTTTTCTTTTCTTTGTTCCATTTTGACATTGACCATTTAATATTAGGATCTCTTTTTGGACTTCCTTCAGGGTTTCTAAAACTGCCGTCGGGTAAATGATGATAAGGTAAATCTTTCATAGTTTTTGCAAAAGTATTATAGTTTAGTGAAAAAAAAATTATCAATAATGAATATAATATTAACGCATTTTTTTTCATGACTTTAAAAATAAGATTATATTTTTCTGATAAAATTCAAAGTGATTTAGTATCACATCTAACAAAAGAACAATCTCACTATGTAAAGGACGTTATGAGACTAGAAAAGGGGGACTATTTGTCAGTTTTTAATGCTCAAGGCGAATGGAATGCAATTATCGAAAATTATGAAAAAGAGGGCGCTAGAATAAAAATATTAAAAAAAGTAAGAGATAGAGATAATGAAAAAAATATTTGGCTAGCATTTTCTCCAATTAAACAAAATCCATTAAATTTTATAATACAAAAAGGAACAGAACTAGGAGTTCAAAAATTTATTCCAATCTTATCGGAAAGAACCATTGTTAAGGAAATAAATATTACGCGGGTTAAAAAAATTATTGTGGAAGCTAGTGAACAATCCAATCGAATTTCAGTTCCAGAAATTAATAATTTAGAAACGTTAAAAAATTTTTTATCTAAATTTCCAAAAAATGGATGCTTGCTTTTTTGTGATATAAATTGTGAAAAAAATAATTTAAAAAATATTTTATCAAAAAAAATTGAAGAACCGATATGTGTGCTTATTGGTCCTGAAGGAGATTTTTCTGAAACAGAAAGAAAACTAATAATTGGTTTGAAGCAAACACATTCAATCTCTTTGGCAAAAAATATTTTGAGAGCTGAAACAGCAGCATTATCAGCGATTACAATAGTAAGCTATCACTTGAATTTAAGTTGAATTTTAGAACTGCATCAAGTTGACACAGCTATTGTTCAAAATGGCTTGTAGTTTTTGTGAAAAAAAAAACCATATAAATTATAGAACATTGTTTTAAAACAACAAAAGTTGTAAAAAGTAAATTAGGAATTTTAAAGGAAGGTTTAAAAAGTGTTTGTAGCAATAATATTTGCTTTGGTCATTGTTGGATCTATTATTTTTCATTTTTGGAGTCCATGGTGGTGGACACCAGTTGCTTCAAATTGGGGAAATATTGACGACAATATTATTCTTTCATTTTGGGTTACAGGTACTGTTTTTGTTGTAGTTTGTTTATTTATGGCCTATTGCGTATGGCGTTATCGATACAGACCTGACAGAAAAGCAGAATATAAACCTGAAGATAAAAAATTAGAATTTAGACTTACATTGATTACAGCTTTAGGTGTTGCAGCTTTACTTGCTCCTGGCCTAGTAACTTGGAACCAATACATATCAGTTCCAAAAGATGCTATGAAAATAGAAGTTCTGGCTTATCAGTGGGGTTGGAATTTTAGATTACCTGGTAACGATGGAGCTTTAGGAACAACAAGCGTTTCATTAATTAGCGATGAAAATCCATATGGATTGAATCCGGAAGATCCAAATAGCAAAGATGATATTTTAGTTATGGATGCTGATCTTCATTTGAAAATTAATCAAACTGTTAAAATAGAACTTCGTTCATTAGACGTACTTCATAATTTTTATATTCCTCAGTTCCGAGCAAAAATGGATATGATTCCAGGCATTATCAGTTATTATTGGTTTATTCCTGAAAAAAAAGGGGATTTCGAAATTCTTTGTGCTGAATATTGTGGTCTTGGTCATTATGTAATGCGAGGACGCGTTTTGGTGGACGATGAGAAAGATTATTCAAATTGGCTAGCTAGACAGATTACGTACGAAAAAATGTTGGCTCAAAAAAGTGTTGAAAAAAAATTATTGATTGCGGAAAACAAAAATTAAATACTAGGAAAAAAAAATATGAGCGATGAATATAAGGACAATAAAATAGAAGCAAAATCAGCAGACTCTTCGTCTGGCGGTTATGCTCCACCAGTAGAGCACATTCCTGCAAAGGAAGCTCCTGAGCAAGAATTATATCATGCGAAAAGTTTTTGGACCAAATGGGTTTTCAGTCAGGATGCTAAAGTTATTGGAGTTCAGTATGCTCTAACTGCTACCGCAATTGGTCTCGTTGGATTAGTATTATCGTGGGGAATGAGACTACAACTTGGTTTTCCAGAAACGTTTTCTTTCCTTGGTCCCGCAACATATTACCAATCCGTGACTATGCATGGAATGATTATGGTAATTTACCTTCTTACTGCTTTATTCCTGGGAGGATTTGGAAATTATCTTATTCCTTTGATGGTTGGAGCACGCGATATGGTTTTTCCATATGTCAATATGGTTAGCTATTGGGTGTTCTTGGCAGCAGTATTAGTTTTGATTGCGAGTTTTTTTGTACCCGGGGGACCAACCGGAGCAGGTTGGACCTTGTATCCACCACAAGCCATATTACCGGGAACACCAGGCTCTGAATATGGAATTGTACTAATGTTAGTATCGCTTTCAATGTTTGTTATTGGTTTTACCATGGGTGGATTAAATTATGTGATTACTGTTTTACAAGCGCGAACACGTGGTATGACTATGATGCGTATGCCTCTTACTGTTTGGGGTATCTTTACTGCTACAATTCTTGCTCTTCTAGCTTTTCCCGCTCTTTTTGTTGCTTGTATAATGATGACTCTTGATAGCATACTAGGAACAAGCTTTTTCATGCCAGATATATTTACAATGGGTGAAAAATTAAAAACTGGAGGCGGTAGTCCTATTTTATTTCAACACCTTTTCTGGTTTTTTGGACATCCTGAAGTTTATATAGTTGCGCTTCCCGCTTTTGGTATTGTTTCTGATTTAATTTCAGTTCATGCGAGAAAAAACATTTTTGGCTATCGAATGATGGTTTGGGCGATTGTCATTATTGGCGCTCTGAGCTTTGTTGTTTGGGCGCACCATATGTACGTAAGCGGTATGAATCCATACTTTGGATTTTTCTTTGCGACAACCACATTAATTATTGCGGTTCCAACTGCAATTAAAGTTTATAACTGGGTTTTAACTCTATGGAGGGGAAATATTCATCTTACAATCCCAATGTTATTTGCTCTAGGTTTTATCGTAACATTTGTTAATGGAGGTATAACAGGTTTATTTTTGGGCAATGTGATTATTGATATTCCATTATCAGATACTTATTTTGTAGTTGCTCACTTTCATATGGTTATGGGTATTGCGCCTCTTATGGTGGTGTTTGGAGCAATTTATCATTGGTATCCTCTTATTACAGGACGACACCTAAATCAGACTTTAGGAAAAATTCACTTTTGGGTAACTTTCCTCGGAGCATACGCAATATATTTTCCGATGCATTATCTTGGTTTTATTGGAGTACCTCGTAGATATTTTGAAATGTACGATAGCCCATACATGACTTCCGCAATAGGTTTAAATCAATTCATTACTATAGCAGCTCTAATTGTTGGTTTTACCCAAATTTTATTTTTGTACAATATCTTTAGCAGTGTTTTTAAAGGAGAAAAATCCGAAAGAAATCCATGGAAGGCAAATTCATTAGAATGGCATACTTCTGACTATCCCCCAACACATGGAAATTTTGGAAAAGAGTTACCAGTTGTCTATCGTTGGCCATATGATTTTAGTGTACCGGGATCTGACAAAGAATACATTCCACAGGATGTTCCTCCTAGCCAAGTTTCAACAGCAAAGGCTGAAATAACATGAGTAATAAAGAATTAAATATTTTTAAGCTTTTATCTCAAAAGCCTTGGGAGCCAGCACAAGCCGCTCTTGATAACGAGCATGATGGTAAAACTTTTGGTTTAAGCAAAGCAAAGCTTGGCGTTAGAACAGTAATGGTCGTTAGTACGGTTATTTTTTCTTTGTTTGTTGTTTCTTATTCAGACAGAATGCTAGTTCACGATTGGAAAAGTTTATCTGAGCCATGGTTGCTTTGGATTAATACAATTATTTTAATTTTTGCTAGTTTTATTTTTAACAAGGCTAAAGTTTATTCTGATCAAAATAATTTTAATAAATCAAAAAATGCTCTACTTTTAGTTGGATTTCTAACTTTTTCTTTTATTACAGGTCAATTATTAGTTTGGCAGCACTTTGTTAGTATTGGACAATACGCTTCAACAAATCCTGCAAATGCATTCTTTTATCTCTTTACAGCGCTACATGGATTACATTTATTGGGTGGCCTATTTTTTTGGGGAAAAGCTACTACAAAGTTACTTACAAATAATTTTAATGTATCAAAAACCAAACAAGCAATTGAGCTATGTGCTATTTATTGGCATTTTTTACTTATAGTTTGGTTGATTTTATTTGGTTTAATGATCGCAACATAAAAAGAAAATAATTAATGAGTCAATTTGATATTTCAAAACTTCCTCAAGGTGGTAAAGGTTTTATGCATGATTGGGGTTCCGATCAAAGAGCTTTCAAAGGTGTTCCTTGGGGTAAAGCAATGATGTGGATTTTTCTGGTAAGTGATACGTTTATTTTTAGTTGTTTCTTAATTTCGTTAATGACGGCTCGAGCATCTACAACAGTACCTTGGCCATATGCAAGTGAAGTATTTGCGCTAACTGTTTTTGGAGTAGAAGTTCCTTTGCTGTTAATCGCAATTATGACTTTTGTATTGATCACAAGTAGTGGAACAATGGCCATTGCAGTTAAATTTGGTTACGAAAAGAGACGTAAATTGTGTGCTTTGTTCTTACTGTTTACTGCACTTGGTGGGCTGGCCTTTGTTGGCATGCAGGCGTTTGAGTGGTCAAAATTAATTTTTCACGAAGGTATTCGACCTTGGAGCAATCCTTTTGGCGCTGCTCAATTTGGTTCTTTCTTTTTTATGATTACCGGTTTTCATGGAACTCACGTTTCAATTGGTGTAATTTTTCTATTTATTTTTGCCAGAAAGACTTTTCGAGGAGACTTTGATACCGGCCGAAAAGGATTTTTTACAAGCATGAAATCTAACTATGAGGCCATTGAAATCATGGGACTCTATTGGCACTTTGTCGATTTGGTGTGGGTATTCATTTTTGCATTTTTCTATCTTTGGTAAGGTTAACAATGGAACAGAATAAAAAACAAGAAGTACATACACATAAAATTGGAATCTATCTTTGGATTTGGGGTTTATTATTTGTATTTAGTTTTTTTTCCTACATGGTTGATTATTTAGACTTTCAAGGATTACTTAGATGGACTTTAATCGTAACTTTTATGCTTACAAAAGCAGGATTAATAATGGCGATATTTATGCATTTGTATTGGGAACGTTGGGCTATTGTTAATGTCCTTTTGTGGCCTATGACTCTTATAGGAGTATTTATAACAATCATGGTTTCAGAATCTCATTATACTTTTTTTACACGTTTGTTTTATTTTGTAGTGGGGAGTTAAACCCATATTTAATTTTTTAAAATGGATAGTATAAAACCAAAAACACTAAAGTTAGACTACTTTGGTTACATGAAGGCTTTTCTTAATTTAATGAAGCCTCGAGTAATGTCATTGGTAATTTTTACTTGTGCAGTTGGATTATTAATAGCACCCGTCAAAGTTAGTTTTCTTGATGCAGTTTTTTCGCTTATAGCTGTTGCTTTGGGGTCTGGCGGTGCTGGTGCATTAAATATGTGGTATGAGGCAGATTTGGACTTACTAATGACCAGAACATGTCTTAGACCGATTCCAACTGGAAAATTAACCAAAAATCAAGCTCTTGCTTTTGGTATTTTATCATCGTTAGTTTCTGTAATCGCTCTTTATATTTTTTCTAATTTAATTGCTGCAACGATATTAGCAATTACAATATTATTTTATGTTTTCGTTTATACAATTTGGCTTAAAAGAAAAACTCCGCAAAATATTGTTATTGGAGGAGCCTCTGGAGCTTTGCCACCTGTAATTGGCTGGGCTATAGCGACAAACGGTATAGCGCTTGAACCTATCATTTTATTTTTAATTATATTTATATGGACACCATCTCACTTTTGGGCGTTAAGTTTGTATAAATCTGAAGATTACAGAAAAGCCAAAATTCCAATGTTGCCCATTACCTCTGGCATCAGAACCACAAAGTTAAATATATTTATATATGCTCTGATTTTATTTCCAATTGCTATATCACCATTCTTTTTAAACTATTATGGCTTAATTTATTTAATACTTGCAGCAGTACTTAGTGGTTATTACGTGTTTATTTCTTACAAACTATTTAAAGAAAAAGATTCAATTCTTGAAAAAAAATTAGCAATAAAATTATTTGGTTATTCTATATTATACCTTTTTATGATTTTTACTTCTATCTTAATAGATAAAGCCACATATTAAGTTTTATAATATTTTAATAAATGATCTGACAGATTTTGACATTTCAACCCGAATCAACAATTTTATTTTTGCATATTGGTTTTGATGATAAAAGTGGAGGCAAAATAGCTCTGCTTATTATTATTTTAGTACTAATTCTTTTGGGTGTTGCAAATTGGGCCTGGAAGAAATACATCTCAAATAAAAAGTAAATTTACCAATAAAAATAATTCATATATCGGATAGTAATAGGTTTTGCCTAGATAATATCAAAATTCTATATTAATAGAAGGTATGGAATATATAAGCACTAGAAATACACAAAAAACTTTTTCGTTTAAGGATGTTTTTTTAAAAGCATTAGCACCCGATGGCGGTCTTTTTGTTCCTAAAAAAATTCCTTTATATACTTCTCAAGAATTAGAAAAACTTAGAAATCTTTCCTACAATGCGTTGGCTACAAAAATAATTTTAAAATTTTGTAGCGATGAGTTCAATGAAATAGAAATTAAAGATTTGGTTAAAAATTCTTATAAAAACTTCAGAGTTAATGATGTGGTAGTGATTAAAAAACTTGGAAAAGTAAATTTATTAGAACTATTTCATGGTCCTACATTAGCATTTAAGGATATCGCCATGCAGGTTATTGGAAATATGTATGAGAAAATATTAGAGAAAAATAATTTAAAAATTAATGTTGTTGTAGCAACTTCTGGAGATACTGGGGCAGCAGCTATAAACGCTATAAGAGATAGAAAGAACATGAAAATTTTTGTTTTGCATCCAGATAATAAAATATCTGAGGTTCAAAGAAAATTTATGACAACTGTTAATTCAGACAATGTATTTAATATTGCTTTAGCTAGTAATTTTGATGAATGCCAAAAATTTGTTAAATCAATGTTTGCTGATAAAGATTTTAGTAAGTTAATAAATATGTCGGGAGTAAATTCAATAAATTGGTCAAGAATCGTTGTCCAAATTGTTTATTATTTCTTTTCTTATTTTAAAGTTGTGAACGAAGATGAAAAAATAAACTTTTCAGTTCCCACAGGAAATTTTGGAGATATTTATGCTGGTTATATAGCCAAGAAAATGGGACTTCCTATTAATAAATTAATAATAGCAACTAATAGTAATGATATTTTAAAAAGAACTGTTAACACAGGCATTTATAAGCCTTTAAAAGTTGAGCATACAGTTTCTCCAAGCATGGATATCCAAGTTGCTAGCAATTTTGAGAGATTAATTTTTGATGTTTGTTCTTGTAATTCAAATAAAACATTAAAATTAATGAACGATCTTAACAAACAGGGAGAATTGAAGCTTGAAAAAAAGGAATTAAAAAAGATTAGGGAAAGTTTTTGCTCTGAAAGCTTATCAGAAGAAGAAACTAAATCGGTCATAAATGATGTATACAAGAATCAAGGAATGTTAATTGATCCACATACAGCTGTTGCGATCGGTGCAGTTAACAAAATATCTTTAGAAGGAAATATTGTAGTTCTAGCGACTGCTCATCCTTCGAAATTTTCGGATGTAGTTATGGAGGAAACAAGTATAAAACCAGAATTACCAGAAAATCTAAAAAACATATTAGTTGAAAAAGAAAAATATGAAAAATTACCTAAGGATTTAAAAAAAATTCAGAATTACATTATGGAAAGAATCTAGTTAGTAAATTAAATAGGAGTTGCTTTTTTTGCTAATTTATCAGCTAGATCATTCATAGGGTCTTCCGAATGCCCTTTTACCCAATTCCACTCAACCTGATTAGATTTTACTAGTTCTTTAAGTCTCTTCCAAAGATCAATATTTTTTACGTTTTTTTTATCAGCAGTTTTCCAATTGTTTTTTTCCCAACTATTAATCCAAACAGTAATTCCTTCCTTTACGTAAGTAGAATCTGTAAAAATTTTTATATGTTTTAAAGATGGCTGTTTTTCCTCTTGTTTAGCACAATATTCTAGGCTCTTAATTGCGGCCATTAATTCCATGCGATTATTAGTTGTCAATCTTTCTCCACCAAATAGCTCCTTCTTTTCGTTTTCTAATAGAACTATAGCAGCCCAACCTCCTGGTCCGGGATTACCCACACAGGCTCCATCTGTATAAATTTTAATTTCCATAATCAAAAAAAATAATCCTGGTAATTTTCTACATTGTCATGAAATTCTAACCTTTTTAAATATTCTACTGGATCTTTAATTTTCACTATTGCACCTTCAGTTAAATTTAAATAATCAAAAACTCTTGTAAGCAGAAATCTTATAGCCGCTCCTTGACATAATACTTTCAGAGATTTTTTCTCCTCCTCGGTTAATTGTCTTATACTTGAATATCCATCAATAAATTTCTTTGATTTTGTTATATTAAAACTCAAATTTTCATTCATTCCCTCAAAACACAGTGCGTTTAAGCATATTGCTATCTCAAAAGCATAAAAGTCATAGCAGGAAAAATAATAATCAATAATTCCAGATAGTTTATCATCTTTAAAGAAAATATTATCTGAAAATAAATCCGCGTGAATGATTCCAGAGGGAATATTTTTAGGCCAGTTTCTTTCAATCACATCTAAATTTTTTTCAATAATTTCTGGTAGATTAGTGTGGATTTTAGAGCAATCTTTTTTAACTTTATTATAAATTTTTCTCCAAGAATTAACCGAAAGTTTATTTTCTCTTTTGCCAGTCAAATCCTTTGTTATCAAGTGTAATTTTGCTGTATTAATTCCCACCTCGTAACAATCGTTCGGATTCAATATTTTTTTTGCATATCCATCTAAAAAGGATACAACAGCAGCTTTTTTTCCTAAAATCTCAGATATGTAATTGCCATTTTTATTTACTATAGGCTCTGGAGATGGGAAATTTTTATCAAAAAGATTTCTCATTAAACTTATAAAAAAAGGTAAATCTTTCTCCTCAACTCTTTTTTCGTACAAGGTGAGAATAAACTTGCCTTTTTCTGTTTGAATAAAATAATTAGTATTTTCAATACCTTCTTTTATTTCTTTATAATTTAGTAATTCACCTAGATTGTATTTAGAAAAAAATTCTTTCAATTCTTTTTCGGATAATTTTGTATATACGGCCATTTTTTTTAATTATTTATATCCTTTTTTTTTAAGATAGAATATTATTAGTTTATGACAAATCCTGTCTCTCCTCAAAAAAGTCCTTATAAAGTTATAGTTGAAGAGGACAAAACTTATTTTTGGTGCGCTTGCGGCCTGTCAAAGAAACAACCATTTTGTGATGGCTCCCATAAAAAAGATGGGAAATATAAATCAATTAAATATTTAGCTGAGGAAAGTAAAGAAATGTATTTTTGTGGATGCAAAATGACGAAACATCCACCTTTTTGCGACGGATCACATTCTAAGCCTTAATATGTTTTAATGAGGTTTTAGCTTGTTCCAGACTTTTTGTATAAAGTTTTTCTAATTTATTTTTATCAATTGAATTTTTAATTAAATGTTCAACCGCTTCCATACTAATTTTAACTGAAATATTTTTAATGTCTCTCAGGGCATTTTCTCTCATTTGAACAATCTTTTGTTCAGTGTTTTTCTTTTTATTTTCTATTGCTTGATGAAATTTTTCAGTTTTTTCTAATATAGTTTTCTCGCTATCTTTTTTTGCTAAATTTATAATCTCTAGTACTTCTTTTTTTGATTTATCAATTTTATTTTCGTAATTGCTTAATAAATTTTTTGCTTCAACTTTTAGTTTTTCAGCTTCATCTAGTTCTTTTCTCATTTTATTGATTTGATCAGTTAATGAGTTATTTATTTTTTGTGGTACTTTTAAATAAATCAAACATCCACAAAAAATAAAGAAAGAAACTGCTACCCAAAAAGTCGCATCTATTGTCATATATGTTTTTCTATTTCTCTTTTTGAAATGTCGTTCACAATCGCAGAGACATTGCTCTTATTGATTTCTGTATTAATAATTTGTCTTATTATTTCTGCCGATGTTTCGGCTGCTATATCGGCTATACTTGATGTGGAAGTTTTTTTTAAATCTTTTATTTCTTTTTCAGTTGCCATTAATTCTTTTTCGATTTCAACATTAAATTTTTGTTTTTTGTTTTCAATATCTTTATCAAGTTTTTTTTTACTATCGTCGATTATTTTTTTTGCTTCTTTTTTTGTTTTTTCAATTATTTCATTATATTCCTCGAGTTTTTCTTCAGCATTATCTTTAAGTTTCTGCGCTTCATCGAGATCATTGACTACCCTAGATTTTCTATTTTCAATACTATACGTAATTCTTGGTAAAAATATCTTCCAAATAATCAAATATAGAGAGGAAAAAATTAGTATTAACCAAAATATTTGGGCTATCCAAAATTCAGGATTAAGCTGAGGCATCCCTGTCTCGGATCCAAATGCCTGATTTACATAAATGCTCAAACCAATGCACAAGGCAAAGCAAAAATTTTTCATAGATGAATTTTATTTATTAAAATGCAAATAAAATTATTAACGCAACTACTAATCCAAATAAACCCGTAGCTTCCGCTAAAGCAAATCCCAAAAGTAAGTTTGGAAACTGTTTTGCGGCCGCTGATGGATTTCTCATTGCCCCAGATAAATAGTTTCCGAAAATAAGCCCAATGCCTACCCCGGCTCCTGCTAGCGCAATTGCCGCAAGGCCTGCTCCTATCATCTTAGCTGCTTCTAACTCCATTTTTCCTCCTTTGTTAATGATGTAAATTTAATGCATCGTTTAAATAAATGCATGTTAAAATTGCGAAAACATAAGCCTGAAGAAAAGCAACAAGTATTTCAAGCCCAGTTAGTGCAACAGCAAAACTAAGCGGCAACCAGCCGCCCAACAAACCTAAACTTATTACAAACCCACCAAATACTTTTAACATGGTGTGTCCAGCCAGCATGTTTGCAAACAATCGCACTGACAAACTTACTGGTCTTGCTAAATAAGAAATAATTTCAATAACAATTATTAAAGGCAAAAGTACTATGGGAACACCTTTGGGAACAAAAAGCTCCAAGTATTTGATGCCATGTTTAATAAATCCTATAATTGTGACACCTATAAATATTGTTGCTGCTAGCACAAACGTAACAATAATTTGACTAGTTACTGTAAAAGAATACGGCAACATTCCAACCATATTACAAAATAAAACAAACATGAATAAAGTAAATACGAATGGAAAAAAAGCTTTGGCACTAGAACCTGCGGTATCATTTATCATCTTTGCAATAAGAGCGTAACTCATTTCAGTTATCAATTGTATTTTGGAGGGTATTAATGATTTTTTTTTGGTTCCAAAAAACAATAATGATAAGATTAATATTGCGCTTATTGCCATAAAAAAACTTGCATTTGTAAAAGAAAGATTTATGCCGCCTATATTTATCTCAGGTCCTATTTTATAAACTTCGAACTGGTGCATTGGATTTAAGACCATTTTTATCTCCTATATATTCTTATAATTTTTTTTGCATTTTTTTTGCTGATCTAAATACATTTAATATACCAGCGGCTACACCTATAATAAAAAAACAAATTGTTAACAACGGTTTAGTATCAAACCAATTGTCCAAAAGAAACCCTATTGTTGATCCTACAACCACTGCAGCAACCAATTCGGTACTGATTTTCAAAGCTTTTCCCAAAGATGTGGCGTTTGAACCTCTGTTTTTTTCTTCAATTTCTCTAACATTTTTTTTTGCAATTTTTAAGCGAGTTGATATTTCTTTAAAATCTTTCATTATTTTAGTTAGTTATTTAAGCAACTAACTCTTCAGCTTTTTGTAAATCAACCGAAACTAACTGGCTAATTCCTTTTTCCGGCATTGTTACACCATACAACCTATCCATTTTGGACATCGTCAAGGCATGGTGTGTTATAATTATAAATTTAGTTTCTGTAATTTTCGTTAATTCATCTAGCAAGGAGCAAAATCTTGTTACATTTGAATCGTCTAGAGGAGCATCTACTTCATCTAAAACACAAATTGGAGAGGGATTAGTTAAAAAAACTGCAAATATTAGTGATAGAGCCGTTAAAGCCTGTTCACCTCCTGATAATAGTGTAATTGACTGCAATCTTTTACCCGGCGGGCTTACCAGCATGTCTAAACCAGCCTCTAATGGATCATCTGACTCAACAAATTCTAATTTTGCAGTACCGCCGCTAAAGAGTTTTGTATATACATCATTAAACTTTCTATTAACTTTTTCGAACGCATCCAAAAGTCTTTCTCTGCCTTTCTGATTAAGTTCATTTATGATTGTTCGAAGTTTTGATATTGCGGAAACTAGGTCATCTCTATCTTTCTCTATTTTTTTAATTTCTACTTTATACTGTTCAGTTTCTTCGCCGGCTCTTAAGTTCACTGAACCAAGGCGCTCTCGTTCATTTTTTTTAGCGTCCAACTTGTCTTCTTGTTCAATCACATTAGGCATATCTTCGATATTTTTTAGATCTGAGTTTTCTAATAAATTGTTTTCAGTGACATTTAGATCAATTTTTAAGGTATTAATTAAGTCTTTTTTTCTATTATCAAGACCCTCTAAAGTTGCACCAGACCTAGCTTTGTTTTCTCTAGCTAGCATCATCTTTTGTTCAACAGCTTTTAGTTCTTTATTTATTTCTTGATAATTTTCTTCAGCTTTTATTAAATCATCCGAAAGTTCTAATTTCTTGCTCTCAGTATCTGAAGCATTTTGCATTAATCGGCCTTTTTTAATAGATATTTCTTCAGGAAGTTTAATAATATTTTCTAAATCATTTTTTACTTTACCTATTCTTTCGCGTAACTCTTTTGACATTTTTTCAGAGTTAAATTTCAAATTTTTCCAACTTTCTATTTCTGTATCGATCGTGCTAATTCTTTCTTTTCTTTTTATAGACTCATTTTTTATATTTTGATTTTTACTGTAACTATCTGCATATACTTCTATGATTGTTTTAAAGTTATCAAGGACAGCTATTGCTTCATCATTTTTCTGAGCATTTACCAACTCTTTAACTTTGTCTATCTCAGCCGTTAATCTGTTTTTTGTAACATTCAAGTCTTTGCTAGATTTTTTTTCTGTATCGTAGTATTTCGAGTCTATCTCAATTAATTCATTTTTTTCTTCTTTAAGTCTCTTTTCATTTGTCGTTGCTTCTAAAATAATATTTTTCTCTCTCTCAATATCATCTGTAAGTGTATCCTGAGATTTCTGTAATCTATCTTTATCTGTTTTAATTCTTTTTTCTTCATCTTCTAAATTTTGGAGTTCTAAATTAAGTCTTTGTAATTTAGATAGTATTTCCATATTTTTATCTCTTAAAGGTTTCAATTCTAAATTAGCTTTTTCTAAAAAACTATTTTTTTCATCAATTTTTACCTTCAAAATATTTATTCCCTCATCTGACTCGCTGGTAATTCTTTTTGTTGATTCTATTTCCTTTTCAATCTCTTTTAATTTTATATAATAAAGACCAGCTTCAATTTTTTTTATTTCTTCTGAAATTAATCTATATTTTGACGCTTCTGCTGCTTGTTTTTTTAAATTTTCTAATTGCTTTTCTTGTTGTCTTCTTAATTCGTCTGCTTTCCTTAAATTATTTTCTGCTGAATTGAGCCTTAACTCGGATTCATGTCTTCGGACATGCATGCCTGAAATTCCCGCCGCTTCTTCTAAGATAGATCTTCGATCTGTTGGTTTTGCTGTTACCAGGGCTCCAATTCTACCTTGACTTATCATTGAAGGTGAGTGGGCCCCAGTTGATAAATCAGCAAAAAGAGTTTGAATATCCCTAGCTCTCATTTCTTTTTCATTTATGAAATATCTTGAACCTTTGTCTTTTTCTATTCTTCTTTTTACATTAATTATATCCAATTCTTTGAATTGAAAAGGTCCGTCTTTATCAGAATTATCTAAAGTTAAAGAAACTTCAGCAATATTTTTCGAAGCTTTGTTTGCCGTGCCAGAGAATATAATATCCTCCATGCCCGATCCTCGCATACTTTTTGCTGAGGTTTCTCCCATGCACCACCTTATGCTCTCTACTATGTTTGACTTTCCGCAACCATTGGGCCCAACTATTCCAGTTAAACCTTTTTCAATAGTAATTGAGGTTCTGTCAACAAACGATTTAAAGCCAATCAAATCAAGTTTTTTAAATTTCATACACTAAATAAGTTTTTCTATTTTTTTTTTTATATTTTTAAAACTAGCAGAACCTTGAAGTTTTTTCTCATTAATTATAATTGTAGGTGTCGAATCTATAGAATACTTATGATTTGCGTCTATTCTGCCATTTAATATTTTATCGCTAATAGTTTCATCAATTAAACATTTATCAAACTGGGCTGAATTTATCCCAAAGTTCATAACAATTTTTTTTAAATTTATATTAATGTCATTAACGTTTGAACCGCTAGTCCATTCATTTTGGGTTTCATAAATAGTATCTAAAAATAATATTTGTTTCTTTTTGTCTAAACAATGAAGTAATTTTGATGCATTGAAGGCTCCTTGGTCTAAGGGAAAATCAATAAAAATTAATTGTACTTTGCCTGTTTTAATATATTCTTTTTTGATTTCTGGAACTACATTAATGTGGAAGTTTGCACAATGTGGACAGGTTAAAGACGAAAAAATTTTAATTTTAACTGGTGCTTCATCTTGCCCAAGAACCACAGAACTGATATTTGTAGCTATACTTCCTGAGTAAGATTTTGAGCAAACAAATAAATAAATTAAAATAACTTTAATTATAAAAAAAAATTTAATATTTAAACTTGATCTAATCATTTTTTACTATATCTAAAAGTTGAGAAAGTGAATCTCTTATATTCTTATTTTTGACTTCATTTATTTTTTTTTCAAATTTTTTTGAGGATTTATTTAAAATACTTTGTTTTTTTTCTTTTTCCTTTTTTGAATTATAAGTTTGTAATCTTATTTGATCAATGAGTTTATAACCAAAATAACTATTGATTTTGTTTATAATTTCTTCTTTCGAATATTCAGCTATTATTTCATTACCCCTTTCAACAGATAGGATCAAAGTTCCATTTTTATTTTCTCGTGACATTTTGATTGATTGGGGAAAACAAGAATTAGAAATATCTTTGCCCACCAAAAAATTCCACTTGTTAATTATTTCAGAATAATTATAACCATTTTTTTTCAATATACTCTTGACGCTGCGTGGTAAAGTATTACCAAAGGACCTTAATCCTTGAACGTAAGTCCTGATTTCTTTATTGTTTTGCTTGTGATGCATACAAAAAAGCACAATTTATCAAAAAAAATTCTCTCATGGTATGATAATAATAAGCGGATACTACCTTGGCGATTAGGCCAAAAGACAAGAAAAGAGCAGTATTATAGAATATTGAGCGAATTTATGCTTCAACAAACTCAAGTTAAAACTGTAATTCCATATTTTAAAAATTTTGTTAATAAAATTCCAAATTTAAAAGTTTTGTCCACTTGCAATGAAAAAACAATTTTGAAGCTTTGGGAAGGTTTAGGTTATTACAGAAGAGCAAAAAATTTGCATAAAACCGCGAAGATACTAACTAAAAACTATAACGGTAAACTTCCAAAAGAATTTAATGAGATAAAAAAATTACCAGGGGTGGGAGAGTATACTGCTAACGCTTTATTAGCATTAGTTTATAATCAACCTCGTATTCCATTTGATGGCAATATAAAGAGGGTTTTTTCTAGGCTGTTTAATACGAACTTAGAAAAAAATGAAAAAAGAACAAAAAGGATCATTAACGAACAATTTTATATGAATAGAAATGGAGATTTAGCAGAAGCATTAATGGAATTCGGAGCAGTTATCTGTAAACCCAGTAATCCTTTGTGTAATATTTGTAATTTAAGAACCAATTGTTATTTCTTTAAGAATAAAACTTCAGTTTTAGTCAATAAAAAACGTCAAGTAAAAGAAAAAAAATATAATGTTTATTGTTATTTGAAAAAGCAAAAAAAAGAGATTGCTTTAACTAAAAATAAGAATTTTGGTTTTTTAAGTAATTTTAATATTCCAGAAACTAAGGTAGTAAAATCAAACAATAAACAAAGTAAAGGATGGATTTATTTATGTAATTATAAGAACAACATATCCAATATTAAGATGGATATTAATTTATTTTATAAATTTATAAAAAATAAACCAGAAAAATATACATGGTATCCAATTGATAGACCGAGCAATGAATTTATACCTTCGTTTACAAAAAAAATTATTAAAAAAATAACTAAAGTTTATAACTAAAAAAAATTAGATTAAATCACAAAACATTTGAATTTATATTTTACCAGTTTTCAAAATTAGTCTTTGTCTAAGATTATCTATTGGAACCATATTCCCACCTAAATTGTAGTGCCAGTAGGTCCATCCATTGCAGCTTTCTGCTCCAATTATTTTTGCAGCTACTTTATGTATTGAACCTTCTGAATTTTGGTATTTAATACTTCCATCAGCCATAATTTTAGCGTTTACCTTTTTCTTTTGATCAAAGACACTCATGCCAGGTTTAACGATGCCTAGTTCAACTAGTGAGCCAAAAGGTACTCGAGGTTTAGATTTGTTGTTTTTGATAGTATCAAGATAATGATCTTCTATTTTTATTGTTTTTTCTAATCTTTGTTTTGACGTTTGAAAATATTTTTTTTCCTTCTCAACTCCGAAATAGTTTCTACCTAATTTTTTTGCTACAACAGCGGTTGTTCCAGTTCCAAGAAACGGATCAAATACAAAATCACCTTTATTTGTAGAAGCCAACAATATTCGGTGCAACAAAGATTCGGGTTTTTGTGCTGAATGAACCTTTTTTCCATTTCTTTTTATTCTTTCGCTTCCATTACAGATGGGTAAGGTCCAATCAGATCGCATCTGTAAATCATCGTTTAAACACTTGAGTGATTGATAATTAAATGTGTATTTTGAATTTTTATTTTTAGAAGCCCAAATCAAAGTTTCGTGAGCATTGGTAAATCTTGTTCCTCTAAAGTTTGGCATAGGATTGTTCTTTCTCCATATAACATCATTAAGCATCCAATAGCCTTTATTTTGAATATGGTAACCTAAACGGAAAATATTGTGATAGGTTCCAATTACCCAAATGGAACCATTATCTTTTAAAACTCTTTTGCATTCTGTTAACCATTTCTTACAAAAATTATCGTAATCATCAAAACTTTTGAATTGATCCCATTTGTCATTAACACCGTTTACTTTACTATCATCAGGTCTTTTAAGTTTTTTTCCTATTTGTAAATTGTAAGGTGGATCAGCAAAAACCAAATCAAATGTTTTATTTGGAATTGTTTTTAATATTTCTAATGAATTACCGTTTACAATTTTATTTAAAAATTTAGACATATCTAGATTCAACTTTACGTTGAATTAGACTCTAAATTAATAAATCAGTCAAACGATGATTAAA
>Ga0208748_1000447_pt1 | contig 21298 bp, 27 predicted proteins | sample Knorr_S7_td_Bott_FD_185599 | JGI IMG/M metagenome (GOLD analysis project Ga0208748, IMG submission 185599) | Marine microbial communities from Southern Atlantic Ocean transect - Knorr_S7_td_Bottom_ad_4513_LV_A (SPAdes) (version 2) | ecosystem: Environmental > Aquatic > Marine > Oceanic | place... | reverse complement strand
TTTTATTTACGAATCTCTCAACAGATTGCAAAGTCCACCACCAAGTATTCTACCAGGATTATTTGCAATAATTGGTGGACTATACACAATAGGAATTGATATTTTCAGAATAGTTCTGTTAAGAAAGTCCATTAAAAAAATTGGAGGTGCAACTCTCAAAGCAGATTTTTATCATGCATTCATGGATCTTGGTTCTACTGTAGTTGCAATTGTTGGGATAATTGTTATTTCATATGGATTCTATTATGGAGATTTTATTGCAGCATTAATTTTAGGAGGATTGTTAGCAGTACTCAGTGTAAAACTAATCTACAGAACTGCTCTTGATTTGACAGACATTATTTCGCCTGAACTTGTAAAAAATGTTAGAGAGATTTCTACTTCAACAGAAGGAGTTATTGATGCTAATCCAATACTAATGAGAAGATCAGGCGATACATTTTTTGTAGATATAACGATCTCATTAAGAGGCGATACTAGTTTTGATAAAGCACATGAAATTAGCAATAGTGTTGAGAGAAACATAAAAAATAAAATGTCAAATGCGGCAATCACAATTCATTTTGAACCAAATTGGAAAGATGTTCCACTAGATGCAAAAATATTAGATATTGCAAAAAGTATTGATGGTGTAAAAGAAGTTCATAATGTTAGTACACACAAAAGCAAAGGAAAGACATATTCTGATTTACATGTAATGGTTAACAAAGATATCAATCTATTATCAGCCCATAAAATTTCTGAAATTGTTGAGCAAAAAATTCAAGAAAATATACCAGAAATTGAACACGCTACTATCCATTTAGAGCCATTTGTGACAGTACCTGAGAAGTTTAATTTAGAAGATAAGATCGTGGAAGATGAAATTAGAACAGTTTTAGAGAAATATCCAGAAATTAAAAAGATTGGTCGTATAGTGTCTTTGAATTTTGAGAATATTCTCAAGATAGACATTGATTGTTCATTTGATAAGGAATTGTCAATTGAAAAAGTTCATGATTTAACATCAAAGATGGAACATATCATTAGAACACAAGTCAAAAATGCTGTAATAACAATTCATCCAGAACCAGACTAAACCAAAATACTAGTTAGGTACATTACTAACATTCCTACTGCAAAACCAGATACCACGGCAGCACTTGAAAGATTTTTGTCACCTTCTTCTCGTATCCATCTCAATAATGTTATGATTACTTGGAATATTGCACCTGCGCCTATTGCAAGAAAAATCACTGAAGTAAATGGAGAGTAAACAAATCCACCTACCCATGCACCAAAAATAGCAGGAGAACCTGCAATTAATCCCAGCGCTACAAGTTTTCCTATCAATGCTTTTCCTACCAATCCTTTTCCTCTAGACATTGGTGCTGCAATGGCAATACCTTCAGTTGTATTGTGTAAAGCAAATCCAACTATCAAAAAGGTACTAAATGCAATAGAACCTAAACCAACAGCTGCGCCAATTGCAAGTCCTTCTCCAAAATTATGCAGCCCAATTCCAATGGAAATCATTAGTGCAATAGCCACAGGTTTTGTTAGTCTAGAAGACTCTGCTCTTTTTACTAATTTTTCACCAGTATAGTGTAGCCCTAAAAATGACATGAGTACAACTGTAGCTACTAATAATGCACCATTGAAACTGTCTGCAAGATTTTCTTCAGAAACTTCTAATGCCTCTTCAATAGAATCAATACCCAAGAATAGTAACAGTCCTGCAGTAAGTGCCAAAAAGAAATGATATTTGTTTTTACTAATCCTTTTGATAAATGGAAGCCAAAGTAATCCAATCATTACAGGAATGATTCCAACATAAGTTCCAATTAATGCAAAGAATCCAACAAGTTCAAGGCTAGGTTCTAATGCAGGAGCAGCGGCTTCAATTTCTTTTTCAAATCTAGTTCCATCCTCAATTGTTAATCCAATTATGTAGGGTTCTGCTTCATTCCATGCAAAAGGTATTCTAACCAAAGCAGTTTCGTATCGTTCTAGGAATCTATCAGGTTCAATAGCTGCGGGCTGAATTCTATCATTAATGTCTGCCATAACAACCTGTACAGGAATTGGTCCAGTATTTCTTACAGTTACAAGTATTTCAGAATCTACAAAATCAACTTTTTCCATAGTTATTTCAGGTAATGGTATACCTAAATCTAAAACATCAGAACCGGGACCAAAAATGTATACTATCAAAAGTACGAGAAATGCAAATGGAATTATTCCACTTGCAATCAGTTTACCTTTTGATGGTGTTCCACTAACTTCCATATACTACTGACTCTTTTTGATCTTGTTTATTGTCATTAACTTGGAATATTCCAACCCAACCTTTTTCTGAAAATTCTACCTTATGAGCATGGAACAAATACTTCCCAGGATATGTGTATTCAAATTCTATAATTCCACGCTCAGTTTGGGATAAAGTTATCATATCTGTGTAAAATGACGGAACAAGACTAGTTCCCGTTGGATAGTAATTGTATAGGTTGCCATGCAAGTGAAGGTTGTTTATTGGATCAAATTCAACCATGTTCAATACATAAATTCTGATTAATTCATTTGTGTTAATTTGGATTGGGTTGTTCTGGTAGTAAAATGGAATTGTATTTGCAGCATAGAAATTATTTTCTCCATCAAAGTCCGTATCCAAACCGTTTAGAACCATGACCATTTCATCTGCTACAGGTCTGCTCTCTTTTGGATCAACTATGTAAACGCCATACAGGCCACGTACAATGTGTTCTTCAAGAGGCATCACATGACAGTGGTATGGGTGAATACCAACTGGTCCTGCTTCAAATTCATAGGTAAATCTACCTCCTGGTCCAACCATCTCAAATACGCCATCCATCTCGGCTGGATGAATTCCATGAAAGTGCATTGTGTGTGATTTTGAACCGTTGTTGATGAAATTTATACGGAGAAGATCACCTTCAGTAGCTCTTATTGTTGGACCGGGAACAGTTCCATTGTATGTCCACACATTAAAGAATACACCTGGTGAAACTTCCATAATTTTATCGTCTTCGGCAATAATTGTAAATTCTCTTAGAGTGGTGCCATCAGGCAACGTAGAGACTACTCCATAGTTAAATTCTCGCAAATATTCCATTGCATCAAATTCTACAGTAGATTCAGTGTATTCAGGATCAAGTAGTGTGCCATATACAGGATCAATTATCTCGCCTGTTGTCTTGATAATGCCACCAGTATGTGTAACAAAGACATTATCTTCTTGCTGAGCACTAATACTTTCTGGAAATGTAACGTATAGTGCAGATATTGCAATGATTACAGATATTGATGCGATCATAATTCTTGTGCGATATTTTTTCATTAGAGATATTTTGCACACTTCTCAATTGCAATTTAAATTTACCCTAAGCTAACTTTTTTAGCATAATCTAACTTTGTGTATCAAATATTTGCAAATTTTAAAAAAATTACGTTTAAACTAAAGAAAATCAGTCATAGTTTGTGCAAAAATTAGGAATAATGCTCATCTCTTCAGTGGCACTAATTGTAATAGGATTAATTTTGTTAGTTCTAGGAAATCAAATTATTCTAGAAGGAGTTAGTCAAGGAGATGGAAAAGTAAGTTTAGATCAAACACTTACTATTTCTGTGGATTTTGTTTCACAAGATACACCGATAGGAGTTTTTGCAGTCCAAATAATGGAATTCAAAGACAATATATTTTCTGCAAAGGTATTAGATCCATTTGGAGATGAAATTATTTCTCAGATAATTAATGAAGAAACCATTGAAGAAAGATTTGATGTTTTAGAGACTGGGACTTACAAACTAATCATTGAAAGTACTAGTGATGAAGAAACCCAAATGTTTGCAGCTATAGGACCACTTCCAGATGCTGGTAAAAAATCACTTGGTTTTATTTCAGTGTATGTACTTGTTATTGGAATGATAGGATTAGTAGCAGCAGGAATCTATGGAATTAAAAATAGAGTAAGATCAGTTTAGATAACTATCCATTTTTGCAATACTGTTCATGGCATCATCAAAGTTCTCATTATTTTCAACAATAGTACTAAGTTTCTCAAAATTAGCAAAAAGTAAATATTTTCCATCATTAGAGTTTTTGGAAATGAATTCATGCTCTATCAAATAAGACAGTCTTTCAAGAACCTCAGATTCAGATATGGAAGTTTGTTTGGCTAAAAATGAACATTCTTTTTCACCATCTTCTAGTTCTGCTAATATTGAAGATGTTATAGGATCAAACATGCAATCTACAACTTTTTCTCGATCAAATGTTTCGTCCATCTGCCTAAAATAGAAAATTTAGAAATTTATAACTTGTGAAGTAGATCGTGCCCAATAAGGTAATTAGGAAAAAGACACTCACAGAATCATGCAAAAACTATGCAGTAAAGATCCAACTGGTAAAGGAGAACACTGTTTTTGTATAGAGATTGATGCCCAACGAGGAGTCAAAAAATGCTGTAAATGTAACCTATGGAATACGCAAGGCAGTGACTGGACAAAGGATGAGGACTTTAGATAATTTGAATTGAAGAAGATATTGTAATTATGATTAGGGACAAAAATTATCAGAAAGTAACATTTGAAAAATCACATAATTTGACGCCTAGCATGGTTTTTATCGGGGTTTCTTTAAATTTGTGAATACTTGAGCAGTCAAGAATATAGACACATTGTAAGGATTGTGGGTAACGATATCCCAGGAGAGAGAAAATCGATTGTAGGGTTAACTCAGATCAAAGGTATTGGATACAACTTTGCTACTGCAATTCTTGATACTCTAAAAATTAACACAAATTCCAATATTGGTAATCTTACTGATACCAATGTAGAAGCAATTGAAAAATTAATTTTAGATCCAATAGGAGGAAATTTTCCAACATGGTTTCTTAATAGAAATAAGGATATTGAAACCGGAGCAAATTTGCATTTGTTAACATCAGATATTCCATTTACATTAAGAAATGACATTGAAAGAGAAAGAATAACTGCAAGCTGGAGGGGTTACCGTCATCTAAGCGGTCTAAAAGTTAGAGGACAAAGAACCAGAACTTCAGGTAGAAAAGGTGGAGCAGTTGGTGTTGCTAAAGGTGGACTAGCAGCTCCAGCAAAGAAGGCATCTTCAGAAGTTAGTGCAGCAGCTCCAGCTGACACAGCAACAGATCCAGCAGATACAGCAGCCCCAAAAACAGAAGGAAAGAAAGAAGCCCCAGCGGAGAAAACTAAATAGGTGTTTTGAATGGGAGATCCAAAATACCCACGTAGAGTTTGGAGAAAACCAAAGAGACCTCTAAATTATGAACTAAAGATGGAAGAGCTAAAAACTCTTGGCACATTTGGATTAAGAACTAAAAGAGAATTATGGAAAGCGCATACAGAATTATCACGTGTTAGACATCAAGCAAGATCATTGCTTGCATTAAGACAAGAAGTTAGAGAGGAAAAAGAACCAATCTTAATGAAATCACTTGCTAGAATCGGATTAGTAAGTAGTGATGCAAGTTTAGATGATGTACTTAATCTAAATGTAAATGATTTACTTGCACGTAGATTACAAACTATTGTTTCAAAGAAGCTTGGATTCAAAACACCATATCAAGCAAGACAAGCAGTAATTCATGGACACATAATGATTGGGAAACGAAAAATAGACATTCCATCATACACAGTTACAGTTGGAGAAGAAGGCGATATTCATTTTGCACCTGAATCTAAGATTCCAGAAATGTTAGAAAAGACAAAACCTAAAACTGAAGCAGTGGAGACGCCAGTTGAAGCAGTGGAGACGCCAGTTGAAGCAGTGGAGACGCCAGTTGAAGCAACTTCAAAAGATAAAGGTTCTTCAACATAATAATCAAAAAAAGACGTTGTTGTTTCCAATTTCAGAAATTATTCCAATTCAATTGTTATCATACTATGCCCACTTGAAAAAGAAACAGCCACGGTTTACCCTAGAAACCTAGCAAAATCAGTTACAGTGAAGTAAATAATCTGTGATATTCTTTTTCTGCCAACTCTAAAAATTTTGCAGAGTCATTTCCGGTTTTGAGCATAGATGAAATAATACTACCACCTGCGCCTACACCTTCTTTTGCAAATCCTTCTGAAAATGCTCTTAGACCAGAATATTGTGAATTGTTTAAACCTGGATTAACAGAAATTGCAGGAATATTTGAAATTTTTGAAACTAGGTTCTTGAAATTTGCACTTTTATCATCTGTAATGTAAGAGGTTGTTCCAATTGCAGTATTTTCTTCATTAAATCCAATTTTTGATGCAAATGCCAACACTGCAGTCATCTGGGTTCCACCAGCCAACATTACTTTAGAAACATCAGAAGCAGAACTCAACATTCCTGCAACAAAAGGAATCATTGGATCCCCAACTTTTGCAATAATACTGTAAGGATCATCAGAGTCAACTCTCTCAAGTGCAGAATTAACAATTTGATTTTTTAATTCAACAGGATTGTTTGGGATACTGGAACTTACTTTAGCATCAAAACCTAATGCCCTTAATACAGCTAATGCAGTAGTTGTTCCACCAGGAATGCTCTCACCAATTATCAGACAATCAGTTAGAAATGCTAGATTTCTTCCGACAATTCTACCATAATCAACAGCAAGAGATACTTGAGAATCCGTCATAGCGTCTTGAGTTGAAATATTTTTTCCAAAAGACAATCCTGTTTCAATAAAAGGTAATTGAGGAGAAATTTTACTACCAGCATTAATTGTTAAATGAGGAATACTTGAAGATTCCAAGGCAGTTTTAGTTAATAACCCAGGGGTTGGTTTTCCATCAGGAGTCATTGGAATATTATCAATTGTTTTACAATAGCCATAATGAAGATACTCTGCATCAGCTGGAGGAGTAAACTGAATTGAATTCTTGTCTGCACCTGCAAAAGTGATTCCAGAAATTTCACAAGTTTCAGTATATGAAATTACAAATGAAAAAAGGAATCTTCCTGATTTGATAGTTTCAAGAAAATTTTCAGCCTTTTCAATATTACCAAATAGTTCAAAATTTTCCAAAGAGTTCACTAACCCATCATTTCAACAAATTGTTGTTCAGTTTGTTTTTGCATTATATGATTAGTGATTTTTTCTTGTCCAATAGTTGATGTTTCTGAACTGCCATAATTGTGACCAGAATATAACACCAAATCATCATCTAAGGCATAGAGAATGTCAAAAAGACTATGATAGAGTTCTTTTGCACTTCCTCCAGGCAAATCAACTCTACCACAATTTCCGACAAATAAGGTATCACCTGAGAAAATTTGATAATCACCTACTAGGCATATACTGTCTTTAGAATGTCCAGGAGTATGAAGGACTTTCAATTTTGAATTACCAAATTCGATATAATCTCCATCCTTTACTGTTATGTCATGCTTCAATTCAGAAAATTCATGCTGAATAATAGGAGCTTTTGTTGATTCAGTCATTGCTTCATTTCCCAAGGTATGATCAAAATGATGATGTGTGTTTACAATGTATTTTATTTTTAGATTATTTCTTTTTATGATCAGTTCTAATTCAACAAGTTCCCACGATGGATCAATAAGAATTGCTTCATTTGTATCCTCATCTTTAACAATGTAGGTAAAGTTTTGCATGTTTCCAACTTGAATTTGAAGAACTTTCATAGAATACCCTCTTCAGCTTCAGGAGGGATTCCAATTTTTTCTGCATGTAATTCTCCTGTCAAGTCTTTTCTTTTAGGAATTCCTTGTTTCATTTTATGAAATGTAACTGTCATGTCACATTTTGTAAAGATATTTGCAGTCTCTCCTGTTTGTGGATCTAATCCAGATGGCACATCTACAGCAAACTTGTAGCAATCTGTTTGATTGATATAATTAATTGCGGATGCATATGGCTCTCGAATCTCTCCTGAAATTCCAGTACCAAAAATACCATCTATTATCACATCTGGTTTGAAATCAAAGTCAAAAGAATCTCCTGACATTAGTTTCACAGATGGCATTTTCTTCAAGATAGACCAATTCCAATTACTTTCCTCAGTTTTGATTTTATCAGGAGTTCCAAGAAGCATTACTGAAACTTTTGCGTCATAACCAGCTAAATGTCTTGCCATTACCAAACCATCACCGCCATTATTTCCCAATCCTACAAAAATCAGGATATTTTTTGATTCTACATTCCCAAGTTTGTCAACTAATCGTCTAACTGATGCTGCACCTGCATTTTCCATCATGAATTTTTTTAAAAATCCCATGTCATGACCTTTGTTTTCAATTTGATACATTTGATCAACAGTAATTTCCATGATTTACAAGAAAATCATATCCAAAATAAGAGCTTTGAAAGTACGAATTATGGCTAAAACAGGCTAAAATATTCTAAAAATTTAGGATTCATTATTTTTTTGCTTTGTTTCTCCACCACACAGCACACAAAATCCATTTTTTGAAGATTGTGGGATTGGATGTCCTGGACATGGCTTATCACCCTCAATCAACCATGTAATGAACTGATCATATGACAGCTTAATGCCTACTTCTGCTTGTTTTTTCCATAATGCTTGATCCAATTTTTCTTTTACATGTTCTGTAATGCCAACAAGAAAAAATATCAATATAAGAGATTTAGTAAACGGCTTTATCCTAGTTTTTAGGCATTATTAGGCATGACGTTAAAAAATGTAAAACCATCACTGAACAAGATTGCAAAATCTTTAGAGAAGACTCAAGATTCAAGAGAATTTCTACTAAAAAATACAAGAGAAATAATTATTCTCTGTAGCAGATCAATTATTGCTGTTCACAAAGGAGATCTAAAAACTGGGAAAAATAATTTGAAACAAGCAGACAAATTGTTAAAAAAATACAAGAAAAAAGCAACAGGGGGACTTAGAAGATACCTAATCACGCCAGAACAGGAACTTGTAGAAGCTGCATGTCTTATTGCGATTGTTGAAAAAAAAGAAATTCCTTCAGACAAAAAGTTGGCAGTAATGCCAGAATCATATGTTTTAGGGTTACTAGATTGTGTAGGTGAATTGAAAAGAAGAGTGTTTGATGAAATTAGAATTGGTGACATTGATGAGGCTACAAGAGTTTTTGAAGTAATGGAAAATTTGTATCTTCATCTTTACACTTTTTCAATGTATGATAAAGTGGTGAAAGAGGCTAGAAGGAAGATTGATGTAAATAGAATTCTAGTAGACGATGTCAGATCTGCAATAACAGAAGAGAAAAGGCGAGCTGAACTAATCAAGACTTTGCAAAAACTAGAGAAATAGGTTTCATAATTGTGTATGCGGGCGATGGGATTTGAACCCACGAACTCCTGAGAGACTAGCCCCTCAAGCTAGCGCCTTTGGCCAGGCTGGGCGACGCCCGCAACGAGATTTCCTTGTATGGTTTTTATAATCCTTGATTACTTTTTTGTTCGTATGTTAATTCCTGTTAGATGTTTTACATGTGGAAATTTAATTGCGGATAAATATGACGATTTTCAAAATAAAATAAAGTCTGGAGAAGAGCCAGATAAAGTTCTTGATTCTTTAGGAATTGAGAGATATTGTTGTAGAAGAATGCTTTTGACAACTGTTGAGACAATTCAACAAGTAATTCCATTTTATGAAGCAATTCAGAGAAGAAACCAAGAAGTTCAATCTGAGTTAGAGTAACTTGACCAGAATTTCCTCTATTGAAGGAAAGATTCTATACAATAGCAGAGGAAGCAAAACAATTGAGATAGATGTTAAATCAGAGGGAAAATTTCTTGGAAGAGTTTGTGCTCCATCAGGTGCTAGTGTAGGAAAATATGAAGCAGTTAGTTTTCCTAATGAAAAACCAGAAGAGAGTCTTAGAATTATACAAGAAAATTCTCAAAAATTTATAGGGTTAGAATCTTCAGATCTCAAAGGAATTCATGATGCTCTGAAAAGTTTGGATAATTCTACAAACTATTCAAAAATTGGAGGGGCACTTGCTTTTGCAGTCACAATTGCATCTATGGAATCAGCAGCAAAAGCAGCAGAACAACCATTATTTAAAATACTTTCACCAGAATCCTCATTCAAATTTCCATTTCCATTAGGAAATATTTTGGGAGGTGGAGCACATGCAGGACCTGGAACTCCAGACATTCAAGAGATTTTGGTTTGTGCAACAGGCTCAAAGACTATAGAAGATGCTATTGAAACTAATTTGTCAGTACATAAAGAATTACGTCATATTTTAGAAAAAGAAGATCCCAACTTTACTAATGGAAGAGGTGATGAGGGAGGATGGGCACCAAAATTAGAAAATGAAAAAGCATTAGAAGTTTCTGCAAAGGCTTGTGAGAATTTAGGATTTACTTTAGGAAAAGAGGTCTCTTTAGGAGTAGACTTTGCTTCATCTACACAATGGAATGAAGAAAAACAAAAGTATGTTTATGACAGAGCTGGATTTGAAAATTCAACTGGAGAACAGATTGATTTTGCATCAAATATTATTGAAAAATACAAATTGATTTTTGCAGAAGATACAGTCCATGAAGAGGCATTTGAAGATATGGCAGAGATTACAGCCAAATTTCCAAACACTATGGTTACAGGAGATGATTTGATAGTAACAAACAAAGAAATTCTGACAAAAGCAATTGAGTTAAAATCATGTAATGCAGCAATTCTAAAAGTAAATCAAGCAGGAAGTCTTTATGATGCTCTTGAATTTGCCAAAGTTGCAAATCAAAATAATATTAGATTAATCACATCACATAGATCTGGAGAGTCTACTGATTCGCAAATATCCCATATAGGAATTGCAACAAAGTCAAAAATGCTCAAAGTCGGTGTAGTTGGAGGAGAAAGAATAGCAAAACTAAATGAACTATTACGCCTATCAGAGCATGATTTAATACGTGGGATGGCAGAGATTTAAAATCGTTATGAGTGAACAAACAGAAGCAATAGATATCAAAAAGAAAATCCTAGCTACTGGAATTAGAGTAGGAACTCAAGTAAAGACAAAATTCATGAAACCATTCATCACAAAAGCCAGTTCTGAAGGAATTTACATGCTTGATTTAGATATAACATTAGAGAAAATTAAAACCGCAGCCAAATTTATCAATAGATTAGATACAGATAAACTAATCGTATGTTCAGGCAGACAATATGCAGAAACACCAATTGAAAAATTCTGTGAGATGTTAGATTCTAAGAAACTTATTGGAAGATTCATGCCAGGAACTTTGACAAATCCTTCATTGCCATATTATATTGAACCAAAATTAGTATTAATTTCAGATCCACAAGTTGATGAGCAAGCAATTACAGAAGCAACTAATGCAGGAATTCCGATCATAGGAATTGCAAATACCGATAACATTACATCAAAACTGGATGTAATTATTCCAGCAAACAATAGAGGAAGAAAAGCTCTAGCAACAGTTTACTGGTTATTGGTACGTCAAATTCTCATTGAAAGAGGAGAACTAAAAGAAGATGAACCAATGAAACTTGAAATCGATGATTTTGAAACAAAGATTACAGAAGAGGAAATCGAATAAATCAATCAAAATTCTAAAGTGTTTACTTGAAATCTAAAGCTTCTGCGCCCGGAAAAGTTATTCTTTTTGGAGAACATTTTGTTGTATATGGAGTAAAAGCAATTCTTTGCGCAATCAACAAGAGAGTTACTGTCACAGCAGAGAAAATTGATGGAGAGAAAATTTCTATCAAATCAAACATGGGGGATTTAGTTTTAGAACCAAACAAACCTATTTTAGAAATTAATTCTCCACTAAAACCATTTTATTATTTAGCAAATAAAATGTTACAATCACAAAATCAAACCACAGGAATTGAAATTATAGTAGAATCAGACATTCCAATTGGAGTAGGTTTAGGTTCATCATCTGCGTGTTGTGTTGCAGGTGCTGCAGCAATTTCTAGATTATTTGTAGAAACACCCAAAGAAGAAATTCTTAAACTTGCAATTGCAGCTGAAAAAACAATTTTTCAAAACACATCAGGAGCAGATTGTACTGTTTGTACATATGGAGGTATTATGGAATATGATAAGAAAAATGGATTTACCAAAATAAAATCTGAGCCTGATTTTCATCTAGTAATTGCAAATTCAAACATAAAACATTCTACAGAATCAGTAGTTGCGGGAGTAAAGCAATTCAAAGAAGAAAATGAGGTGGAATTTTCCAATTTATGTAATGACGAATCAAAGTTAGTTGAAGATGTTTTGAAGTTATTGAATAATAATAGCATCAAAGAATTGGGTCAAAAAATAATTCAGAATCAAGTGTATCTTGAAACAATTGGAGTTTCAAATGAAAAATTGAGAAACATGATCCAAGTAGGGCAAAAATCATCATTTGGGGCAAAAATTACAGGGGCAGGTGGAGGTGGATGCATTTTTTCCTTGACAGATGAATCAAATTTGGAGCATTCCATCAATCAATTCAAAGATAAGAATTACGAATGCTTTTCAGTAAAAATTGATTTCAAAGGACTGGATACTTTTTAATTAACTACACAATTTGGAACAGCATGATTCTAATAAAATTAGGTGGTTCAATTATTACAAATAAAGAAAAACCATTATCAGTTAGAAGAAAAACAATAAACAAGCTTGCTAAGAGTTTAAAGAAAATTAATGAACCAACGATTATTGTTCATGGTGGTGGTTCCTATGGACATTATTGGTCTGTAAAATATAATATGCATACTAAAGAAAGAAAATACGATTTTAGAGGAGTTGCAATTGTAAAAAATTCAATGATTGAATTAAACAAGATCATTTTGGATTCATTGTTAAAAAATAGATTGAATCCATATTGTCTTCCACCAACAGATTTTATGTCAGGAAATAAATCGATTTCAAAAAAAGTTAAAGAGATTGAAAAAATTGCAAAATCAGGCTTAATTCCAGTTACATATGGTGATGCATTATGGTATGGTCAGAAAAAAACATACATTTTATCTGGTGACAAGATTATGACTCATCTTGCAAAAATTCTAAAACCAAGACTTTGTATTTTTGTTCTAAATGAAGATGGATTGTATTCTGATCTCAAATCAAAAAAATTAATTTATGAATTTAAAGATAAGCGTCTTTCAATTTCAGAAAACAAGATGGATGTTACTGGTGGAATGACTAGAAAAGTTGAGGAAGCCTCAAAGATTTCAAAAATGGGAGTGAGTGTCTTTTTTGTAAATGGCAATAAACCTGAAAGAATTTTGAAAGCGGTTAGAAACAGGAAATTTGAAGGAACGTTATTTAGAGGAAAAAGAAATGTCTGAAGAATTTGTAATATTAGTTGATGAAAATGACAATCCAATTGGTACTGAGGAAAAAGTAGAGTGTCATTTGCCAGATGGTAAACTACACAGAGCATTTACTGTTTTATTGTTTGATAAGGATGGCAAGCTAGTGCTTACAAGACGAGCAAAAGAAAAGATGTTGTGGCCAGGTGATTGGGATGGTACATTTGCAAGTCATCCAAGAGAATCTGAAACCTATGTATCATCAGGAGAAAGGAGAATGCCAGAAGAATTGGGAATTGAAGGAAAACTAGATTATTTGAACAAATTTGAGTATCATGTGCCTTACAAAGATGTGGGTTCTGAAAATGAAATTTGTGGAACATTGATTGGAATAATCGATAAAGATTCAGAACCAAAAGAGATTGAGGGAGAAATAGATGAAATTAAGTGGATTTCTGCAAAAGAGTTACTCTCAGAATTAAAGACAAATTCTCAAATTTATTGTCCTTGGATGCTTATTGCTTTAGAATTACTTGACAAATCTGAGCAATCCATGCTTGAAAAGCATGGAAACGTCTTATCTACATGGATGAATAGTGAAGTTCATGAGGGATTGAATGAAGCAATCAAGACTCATCTATCGAAAGACAAGTGGAGATTAGTAAATGAAAAAAATTAAGCATATTGAAAAAAATGCAAAAATAGTAAACAAGTATCTAAATTCAAAACTAAAAGGAAATCCAAAGAAACTCTATGATGCAGCAACACATCTGATTGTTCATGGGGGAAAAAGACTTAGACCATACATGGTAATTAGAAGTTGCCAGATTTTAGGAGGAAAAGTTTCCAATGCAATGCCAGCTGCAAGTGCAGTAGAAATGGTTCATAACTTTACTTTGGTTCATGATGATATCATGGATAATGATGAGATACGTCATGGAGTTCCAACTGTTCATAAAAAATTTGGAATGCCAATTGCGATTATTGCTGGTGATGTTTTATTTTCAAAAGCATTTCAAATAATTACTGAATCAAAGTTATCAGCAAATGCCACAACCAAATTAGTTTCTAGACTAGCTAAAGCATGTGTAAATGTATGTGAAGGTCAGTTACTTGATGTAAAGATGGCAGATGAAAAGAAAATTCCAACGCAAGCAGAGTACATTACAATGATTTGTAAAAAAACTGCAGCATTATTTGATGTATCATGTGCGATGGGAGCTATTTGTGCTACAAACAAATCTAATGACATTTCAAATCTCTCATCATTTGGAAGAAACTTAGGAATTGCATTTCAGATAACTGATGATCTCATAGGAGTGATGGGAGATCCCAAAGTTACAAAGAAACCTGTTGGGAATGATTTGAGAGAAGGTAAAAAATCACTTCCAATATTAATAGCAATAAAATCAGCAAAAGGCAAAAACAAAAAAATAATTCTAAAGGCATTTGGAAATTCCAATGCAACAAGAAATGATCTAAACAAGGCTGTAAACGTGATTCGCTCGCTTGGAATTGAAGAAAATGTTAGAAAGCAGGCTCTAAAATATGCAGAAAAAGCTGAAAAATCATTGTCAAGGTACTCAGGCTCTGCTAAAATAGAACTAATTGCATTATTGGACTTTGTAGTAAAGAGAAGTGTATAGTTACAATAGGTAGATCTAGTATGGATGAAGAATTAAAAAAAGAAATTAGAAAAATGGCTCTTCAAAATGCATTTGAGCATGGAGGGCAAACTCAAGATAAAATAATTTTAGGAAAAATTCTTGGAACTAAATCAGAATTTAGAACAAAAGTAAAAGAAATCATAGGAGATATTTCCAAAATTGTTGTTAATGTAAATCAGTTATCATCTGAAGAACAGAAAAAAGAAATTGAAGAAAACTTTCCAGAAATTTTAGTTCCTAAAGAAAAAATTGAAGGAAGAGTAGGCCTTCCAGAATTAGAAGGTGCAGAACAAGGAAAAGTTGTTACAAGATTTACTCCTGAACCAAATGGATACCCACACATAGGTCATGCAAAAGCAGTAATCATTAGTTCAGAATATGCAAAGATGTATGGTGGAAAATTTATTCTAAGAATGGATGATACAAATCCAGAAGTAGAGAGAATGGAGTATCATGCAGCCATCAAAGTTGGGTTAGAGTGGTTGGGAATTGAATGGGATGAAGAAAAGCAAACTTCAGATGATATGGAAATATTTTATGAGAAATGCATAGAGTTAATCAATTCTGGAAGAGCTTACGTTTGTACTTGTAAAAGAGATAACATAAGCAAGAACAGAAGAGAAAGAAAAGCCTGCAAGTGCAGTATGGGAGATGTTGATAAAAATAATAAAAATTGGGAGAAGATGAAAGAAAAATTCAAACCTGGTGATGCAGTTGTAAGATTCCGTGGAGATATGAAAGCAGACAATGCAGTCATGAGAGATCCAGTATTGTTTAGAATTATTGATGAAAGTCATTACACGTTAGGTAAAAAATATAGAATTTGGCCTAGCTATGATATGTCAGTCGCAATAGAAGATAGTATTAGTGGAGTCACACATGCATTACGTTCAAAAGAATTTGAACTAAGAAAAGAGTTGATTTTTGCAATATTAGATGCATTAAACATGAGAAAACCATACCAGGGATTTTTCTCTAGGTTAGAATTCAAAGGAATGCCAATGTCAAAAAGACTCATCAAGCCTTTGATTGAAGAAGGTAAGGTTTCATGGTATGATGATCCAAGACTGCCAACGCTTGAGGCACTTAGAAGAAGGGGAATCAGACCTGAAGCCATCAGAAAATTCATCATGTCATTAGGGGTAACCAAAGCAGATACTCTTGCACCATTTGATGCACTTGAAGCATTTAATCGAAAAGTTGTAGATGCTGAGAGTACAAGATTGTTCATGGTAAGTAATGCAAGAAAATTGACAGTAAAAAATTTGCAAGTTTCATCAATAGAAATTCCAAACCATCCAATTCATGACATGGGAAAAAGAAAAATTGAGATTGATGAAAATTTTTACATTTCTGGAGACGATGCACAAAACATCAAACAAGGAATGCAGATTAGGCTTTTAGGATTAGGAAATATTTCCATAACAAAAGATGGTACAGAATTTGAAGGAGAGTTTGTTGAAGAAGGAGAGACAACAAACATGCTAAAACTTCAATGGGTTCCACAAAAAACAGCACATGAAATTAAAATGATTATTCCAAAAGTATTATTCAATGGAGAAGAGTTTAATGAAGAAAGTTTAGAAGAATTAGATGTCTATACAGAACCACATTACCTACAATTAAAAGAAGGAGAAGAGATTCAATTTGTAAGATTTGGGTATTGTAGAAAAGATTCACAGAATCAAGCAATTTTTACACACAAGTGATCAATTATGAAAATAGTACGATTGTTACATGGAAATAATGAGACATATGGTTTTGTTAAAGGTGACAAAGTAGCCACAAAAGACGAGATAAATTACCTAACAGGAGTTCCAATTCCACTTGGTGTAAAAGATTTTCTTTTTGATGGATGGTATGATGAAATTAAAAACAAAATTGAAGATTTGCCATTTGAAGAAAATATTTCAAAATACAAAATATTAACACCAATTGTAAATCCAAACAAAATAATTTGTTTAGCATTCAACTATAGAGACCATGCTGAAGAACAAGGTCTGAAAGCACCAGAAGATCCCGTTATGGTAATGAAACCACGAACAGCACTTACTAGTACTGAATCATACATTGTATGTCCAGATTTTGTTACAAAATTAGACTACGAGGTAGAACTAGCTGTGATAATTGGAAAAAACTGCAAAAATATCAGCATAGAAGATGCTTCAAGTGTAGTATTTGGATATATGATATTCAATGATGTCTCAGCAAGAGACATTCAATTCAAAGACAAGCAGTTTACTAGAGGAAAGAGTTTTGATACATTTGCACCATGTGGACCATGGATTACAACAGCTGATGAAATCCAAGATGCTCATAATTTAAAGCTAACAACCAAAATTAATGGAAAATTAAGACAAAATTCTTCTACAAGCAATATGTTCATAAAAATCCCAGAAATTATTTCAAAAATTTCCAAAGTCATGACTTTGGAGAAAGGGGATATTATTGCTACTGGAACACCAGCAGGTGTAGCATTAAGAAATCCAAATGTAGAATTTTTGAAAGATGGAGACAGAATTGAGATGGAAATTGAAGGTCTTGGAATTTTAAATAACACAATAAAGTTTGTGAAGTCAGATTAAGCTAAAGATTTCTTCATTAAATGAAATAAAATTCTATGTTCCAATGAATCAAAAAGTGGCAATTGTTCTTTAGTCAAAATTTGTATTCTTTCATATCTTTTTTCAATACCATAATTTTGTAAAAAGGAAATTATTTGTAATGTAGTGTTTTTCGAGCCTGAAAATAATGTAACAATTAACGTTTTATCAAAATGCTCAGAATCAGTAAGAATTGCTATTGAACTTTTACCATCTAAATTAGATTTGACAATTTTATTTTGTTCACAAAAAATAGATAATGTGGTTTTATCAATAGGAAGCCATCTCCAAGATTTTACATAATGGGAATATAATTGACAATTTAGGAATTTTTCAAAGTGGACATCATAATTTGAATTTCTTTTTGGTATAAGAGAGTAGAAATTCCAAGTTTGAAATATATCATAATCTAGAGAGTTTGCCATAGTGATGGATGAAGTATTTTCAGTGTCAATCAACATAAAGGAAAATGAGATATCCTTTTCTTTTCCTATTGATTCAGCATGTTTTACTAGTTCAGATGCAATTTTTTGTCTACGAAAATTTGGATCAACCCTAATTCCTTCAATCCAAATTTGATCTTCTGAGAAAAATGCATGACAGATTCCAACTGGAAACTGTTTTTCAAATAGGAACAAATTACCTTCAGATAACCAAGAATCCCAAACTTGATCTACATAGTCTCCCCAAGAAAAAGTATCTTTACAAAATTTCAAAATTGGAATTTTGTCTGAAGAATTTGCTTCTCTGATCATCATAGTCACTATATACAAAAAAATATTAAGAATGATCAGTTAAAAACTGCATTGGGAAAAATTATAGTTGGTAAAATATCCGATATTCCTCCTAGAAAGATGATCAAGGTGTCTATTGATGGAAAAGATATCTTAGTTGCAAATATTGATGGTGAATATTGTGCAACAGATGATACTTGTACTCATTCAGGTTCTAGTCTATCGGAAGGAAAATTGGATGGATGTACAATTACATGTGGATGGCATGGAGCACAATTTGATTGTAAAACTGGAAAATTAGTTAAATTCCCGGCAAAAATTAGAGATTTGGCATCATACAATGTTGTAGTAGAATCAGACAATGTGTTTGTGGAGATGTAACTATATACCTCTAATTTTTAAGAAAAGGTGTAAAAAATGGCAGACGACGCTCAAAATAAAGAATCAATGAAAGGAGCAATTGAAACATTAAATCAAATTGCTTCCAATAATTCTACTCCAAAGACAATAAAAAAATCAATTTCAAATTTGGTTGTAGATTTGACTAAAGAAGAGTATTCATTGTCAGTAAGAGCAGCAAATACAATTAGTCTACTAGATGATGTAACACAAGATCCTAACATGCCTTCATACGTTAGAACACAGTTATGGCAGGCAGTTTCGAAATTAGAAAGTATAAGAGAATAAATTCTCTCGTGTAGAAATAATATTATTGAAAATTGAAGAATATTTAGAAACACTTCCAAAAAATTTACTTAGTGGGGAAGATGTCCAGCTCCCAGAAAAAGCTTTTAGAGAAATTTTCAAGTTTGCAGATGTAGGAGAAAATGATGTTTTTTATCATTTAGGTTGTAGTAGCGAAATAGGAATTGAGATAGCAATAAATGAGTTCAAAGTAAAAAAAGCTGTAGGAATAGATAATAATTCTGAAAAAATTCAACACGCAAAAGAAATTCTTGAACAAAAAAATATTCAAGGACAATTAATTTGCAAAAATATTGAAGAGTCAGATATCTCCGATGCTTCTGTGATTTTGTTCTGGTTTACAGATGATAATCTGATAAATCAAATGTTGAAAAAATTTGAAAATCTAAAACCAGGAACAAAAATAATTACAATTTGGGGGCCACTTACAGATTGTCTTCCGGATAAAGTAAATTTTCCATACATTCTAAATAAAGTACCATTCAAAAAAGCGCAAAATATGCAAGAGCAGGTATTAGCAATTTTTGGTGTTAAATGTATAGATTTTGTAACAGCATGGGAGTTTGCAGAAAGGTACACAAAATCTATTGGAACCCCTGAAGTTAGTAATGATCGATTTTTGACAATAATACAAACATTGATAATTTGGATTAATGCAAAAAAACTAGGAGTGGCATGTGGTGAAGAAATTCCAGAATCTATTCAAACTTATATCAACATCATGAAAATGCATTTTGACATCGATTTTGAATATCTTTTAAAGGAGTAATCTGTATAACCCTTTTATTTTGTTTTAAAGTTAAAAAAATATGGAGTCTAGAATTAACATCAATGTTTCTACAATAGATTATGATAAAACAAGTAAAGCATTAACTCTACAGTTATCTCTTTTGGAAGAAATGGTTCACAGTAAGGAAGATTTTGTTATGACTGATTCAGAATTTGCTTTTGGTTGGCACTTTTTTGTATTAAGTGTAAACAAATCACTTGTTGAAAAATTGGCAGAAATGATGGGTACAGATTTTGATAAATTAAAGGGGAGAGGAATTGAGAAGAAATTTCTTACATGGTTAACAAAGAATGTGGAAACTAAGTCTCCCCGATTCAAGCTTGCTATCAAAGAAGAAATGGAATCTAATAAATTCGGTATTTTCTAAAAATTAGGTTATTTTACGAGTTTTTATTACTTCTTTTTTCTTTTACCTGTTCCTCTACCAGAAGTAATTGTTCCTTTGTATTCTGGTCTCTTTTTTGGTTCAGCAATATCTCCTAATCTTCTTCTACCTGTTCCTCTACCTGAGGAAACCATTGTATTTGCTGCTGCTTTTTTCCTTGATTCTTGAATTGCTTTAAATTCAGCACCAGTCCATTTTGTGGCATCACTGTCAACTTCAATAGTTCTTGTTCCTCTTCCGGATCTGATTTTTATTTTAACCATAAAATAAGTAAAATCTTCTTGTATTTATCTAGGGTGATTATCTAGAATTAATCATAGTTTTAGTGGAATTTGTTTTCTTAGAAAAAGTTTCTAGAAAAATTTTTGTGATTCAAAAAATTTCAGTGGGCCCTCGAGGGGAATCGAACCCCTGTCCGAGGATCCACAATCCTCTATACTAGCCACTGTACTACGAAGGCCACTAGAAAGAAAAATTAATTATCCTGTAATAATCTTTGATTTCTTTCTGAAAATTCTACTGTAGACTTATTATCGACTAGTTTGGATTTGAAATATGCGGTTATGGTGGATTGCAATGGCAATAGCGATCGGACTTACATGGATTGGGATGAATTATTTACTTCCGTTTAAGTAGCCTCAAATTCAAGAATGTTTTTCAATTTTACAACTAAAGTTTTCATATAAAATAACAGCGATCGCTTTAAATTTGTTGTATCAGGGTATTTTTCGACTTGAAAAAAGGATTCATTACTAGTAGATTACGTTCAGGTAAAAAATCAGTAGAGAGTTCTATTGAAAGTAAAATGGAGACCATACAAGGGGAAAAATTTGTATGGATTAATTTACAAAATCCAGATAGGAAAGATGTTGAAAAATTAGCTGAGAAATACAATTTCAACTCACTAAACATAGAAGACTGTATGACCAAATTTGAACTTCCAAAACTAGATAGTTATGATGATCATTTCTTTGTAATTTTACATTTTCCACCACTAGCACAAAAAGTAGGAATTTCAAAAAATAGCCAGTTATCTATATTCCTTGGAAAAGATTTCCTAGTTACAGTTCATCAAGGAGATCTAAAACCTCTAGTTGAATTGATAGAAATATGTAAAACAGATTCTGATCAACAAAGAAAGGACAGACTATTAGGAAAATCCT
>Ga0208748_1000434_pt1 | contig 21562 bp, 19 predicted proteins | sample Knorr_S7_td_Bott_FD_185599 | JGI IMG/M metagenome (GOLD analysis project Ga0208748, IMG submission 185599) | Marine microbial communities from Southern Atlantic Ocean transect - Knorr_S7_td_Bottom_ad_4513_LV_A (SPAdes) (version 2) | ecosystem: Environmental > Aquatic > Marine > Oceanic | place... | reverse complement strand
GCCGCGCCCGCTCATCGGCCCGGACTTCAGCCAGCGGGATAACCTCAAGGCGGATGCCAAACAGAATTTCGCCCGTCTCCGGCAGCACGACCAACGCCTGTCGCTCGACACGAAACCACACGCTGGCCAAGTCAACTTCCGCTCTTAGTTTGGGCAGATCAAACGGCTGATGTTGATTCAGTTCGAGGCTCGCGGTCAGGGCGCCAGTTCGCGCGCAGCCACGCTTGGCCATGCAAAGAGGTTGCCAATCGGGCCTTCGCGGGTAGTCTCTGACGTCCGCCGGGAGGCAGGCTGAATTTGCCTCCCACCCGGCGCGTCCATCTGCCTGTTCGCGTGGATAAACCTAAACCCAACTATATTCGGGACGGTATTTTTATCGTCGTAGTGCTTCTTGCCGTGCTGTCGTTCGAGTTGTTTTCCGGCACCGGCGGCGAGGTTCGCACCTACAATGTCCCGAAGGAAAAACCGGCCCGCGCCGCTGCGCCCGGAGCCAAGCCGAATCCAAGTTCGCTGATCCAGTTTGCCAAACCGGAGGACTGGATTGACAACACTGATGTGTCGGGGCTCGCGACACTCTCATTCGCACTGCCCGGGAATGCCGGAGTCAGTGCCATCCCGTTGCCAGCGCGGCTGGCGGAAAACCCGATGATCGTCAACATGTGGCGCGAGCAGGTGGGCCTTGGCCCGGTGGACGAAGCCTCGGTGAAAGGGCTCACCAAGCCGATTATGATCGGTGGCAGCACGGGCCGGCTGTTTGACTTCGCCGGCACCAAGTCGCTCGCGGGCCAGGATGATCCACCGCGCATCGTCTCCGCGTCAGTCGTGCTTGGCCAAGTCGGCTGGTTTTTCAAGTTGTCCGGCTCAGCCGGCGCGGTCGAGCCTCAGTTCGCCGCCTTCACGAATTTTATCGCAACGCTCAAGTTCCGACCGGCGGCAAGCGAGGTGAACTTTGATAAAATAATGGCGGAGGCACGGCAGGCCAATCCTCCACCGCCCGCACCCGCCGCTGTTGGCCCGTCGTGGACCAAGCCGGCCGGTTGGGCCGAGCAGCCGCGCACCGCCATGCGCCTGGGCAATTTCACCGCCGGGGGCGGCCAAGCGGAGATCACGGTGATGACGTTCCCCGGCGACGTCGGCGGGCTGTTGGCCAACGTCAACCGCTGGCGCGGCCAAGCGGGGCTGGCGCCGGTTGATGCCGCCGGCTTGGCCAAGGCGACGGAGCAAGTGAGTGTCGCCGGCACGCCGGCCACGCTGGTCGAGGCCATCGGCGAAAAGAGCGGCTCGATGAGTGTTTATCATCCGGTCGGCGACCAGACGTGGTTTTACAAAATGAGCGGGCCGAGCGATGTTGTCATCGTCGAGAAAGGCGCGTTCATGGAATTCGTCCAGTCCATCCGGTTCCCGAAACCGTAAATCGTGATGCCGTTGCTCAAGCCGTTTGTCCAGTTTTGGTGCTCGTTGCGCCTGACCGTGGCCTGCCTCGTCGGGGCGCTGGTGCTGGTGTTTGTCGGCACGCTGGCGCAGGTGGATCAAGGGCTTTACGACGCGCAGAAAAAATATTTCCGCAGCTATTTTCTCGTGCCGGAAAGCATCGGCGGCACGGGCTGGGCGCAGATCCGGGTCGGCAGTTCGCAGTGGATGCCGCCGGAGCATTGGAACGAAATCGAGGGCTCGCAGATCAGCCTGCTCGATTTTGAGGCGGAACACGACGGCCAGCGGGCGGCCATCTCGGTGACCAAGCTGGCCAAGAATGCCGGCGGGTTGCTGGCCAACGTCAACCGCTGGCGAAATCAGATTGGCCTCGAGGAAATTAAGGATCTGCAGCTTGAGTCGTTCGTAGTGGACGGTAACCCCGGAAAGTTCGTCGAGATGAACGGCACACGGGACGGCGAGCCGGCCACGACGCTGGGCGTCATTCACACCATCACGTATCGCACGCTGCCGGAGACGTGGTTTTACAAGATCACCGGCGACACTGCTGCAGTGATGAAGGAGAAGGACGCCTTCCGTGACTACGTGCGATCGGCCCGCTACCCGGTGATGTTCAAGTTTCCGTTCGTCGGCGGTTACCTCCTGGGCATCACGCTGCTGGTCAACCTGCTCGCCGCGCACTTTCAGCGGTTCAAGTTCTCCCGGAAAAAGATCGGCATTTTCATGACGCACGCCGGGCTGATTTTCATGCTGCTCGGCCAATTGGTCACCGACAAGTTTCAGGTCGAAAGCAACCTCCGACTCGAGGAGGGCCAGACCAAGGGCTACTCCATCAGCGGCAACGAGTGTGAGCTGGTGATCATCGACAAAAGCCAGCCGAACACGGATACCGTCGCCTCCATCCCGGCGGAGAGGCTCGGCAAAAACAAAACCTACCGGGCCGGCAAACTGCCATTTGAGATAACCGTGCTGGACTACTTTACGAACTCCGACCTTAACCCGCTTGGCCAAGAGCAGCCAAAGAATGCCATGCGCGGAAAGGGACTCGAGTTGGCAGCGATCGACAAGGAATCGGTCACATCGCTCGAGGAGGTCAACTTCCCCGGCGCGTATATCCAGCTCCGATCCACCGATGGCACAGACCTCGGTGAGTGGATGGTCTCAGCGCTGTTCGGCGCATTGCGCAAACCGATCCCCGAGCAGATCTTTGAGCACGGCGGCCGGCAATACGAGTTGGCCCTGCGCTTCAAGCGCTACTATACGCCGTACGACATCGAATTGATCGATTTTAAGCACGACAAATTTCAAGGGACGGAAAAGGCGCGTAACTTCTCCAGCCTGGTTATCTTGCGGGACCGCGCCACCGGGGCTGAGCGCGAGGTGAACATCTGGATGAACCACCCGCTGCGCACCCACGGCAAGACCTACTTTCAGGCCAGCTTCGACCCGGAAAACGACAAAGCCACCGTCCTGCAAGTGGTACGAAATCCCGGCTGGGTGACCCCGTACATCTCCTGCGCGCTGGTCGGCCTTGGACTGCTCATCCAGTTTTTGACCCACCTGTTTTCGTTCAACAGAAAACGAAAGGCCGCCGCATGAAAAAACTGTCCCTCCCGCTCATCGTCGTCACCGTCATGGCCTTGTGGGCTTTGATGGGGCTGGTACGCATGCCGAAAGTCGCCAGCGAACAGCCGGATATTTACGGCTTCGGCCAACTGCCGGTGTTGCTCGACGGTCGCATTCAGCCGATCGACTCCACCGCACGCAACGCGATGCAGGTCATCCGTCACAAGTCCACGGGGCGCTACGCCCGGAACGGCGGCGAGGTGAAAACCATCCCGGCGATCGAGTGGCTGCTCGAGCTGGCGGCCAAGCCGGATGTGGCCCTCACCCGGCCGGTGTTCCGCATCGACAACGAGGAAATCAAGGACAACCTCCGCTTGGCCAAGGACAAAAAACATTTCTCGGTAAACAACATCACCGCCGGCAACAACCTCGAACGCCTAGCCCGAGAGAGCGGGCGCATCCACTCCAAGGACGCCTCTCTGCGCACGCCTTACGAAAAATCGCTCAAGGCCGTCGCCGACTCGCTGTTGATTTACCAGCGCTTGGCCAAGAGCTTCCGGCCGCAACACTCGACCAACTTTGTCGCTGAACTGGCCCAACTCGAGGCCCTTTTCCCAACCGGCATGGCTGCCATGCGGGCACACGAAAGCAATGCCGAACACAACGAGGACGAGCATCACCAGTTTTCAGGATTAATCGAAACGCTGATCGATCCCAGCATACGCGACGGCGACCGGAGCGGTGTGATGTTTTGGCCACGAATCATCCCGGTCGACAAGTCCTGGCAATCTCTCAGCACTAATCTTCTGAGTAGCATCAGCACAGCAGCCTCAGCCGAGAGCGACTGGAAAATTCAGTTTCATCCGGCAACCAAAGCCTACGCTGGCATGATTTCGGCCTACGCAAAAGAGGATGGCGAAACCTTCAATAAAAAGCTCCGGGAGTATCAAGATTACCTCAAGAACAACGGCTTCACCTTCGAACTCAGCAAGACTGGCAAGGAGTTCGCCTTCAACAACTTCGACCCGTTTTACAAGTGCGAAATCCTTTACGTGCTGGCTTTCCTGCTGGCCTGCTGCGGCTGGCTGTCCCTGGCCAAGTGGCCGAACCAAACCGCCTACTACCTGATCGCTTTTGCCGCAGTCATCCACACGTCCGGATTGATTTTCCGCATGTGGCTTGAGGGCCGTCCGCCGGTGACTAACCTTTACTCCGCTGCGGTGTTCGTTGGCTGGGGCGCGGTGATTCTCGGGCTGATTTTGGAACGCATCTACCGGGACGGCATCGGCAATGTCGTCGCCAGCTCGGTCGGCTTTGTAACGCTGCTCGTCGCCGGCGGGCTCTCACTCAGCGGCGACACGATGGAGATGTTGCAGGCCGTACTAGACACCAATTTCTGGCTCGCAACACATGTGGTGATCATCACCATTGGCTACGCCGCCACCTTCGTCGCGGGCTTCCTCGCAATTGTTTATGTGGTGCGCGATTTCGTCGCCAACCGGGTGCCGTTCGACAAGGCGAATCGCTCATCCCTCACAAAGATGATTTACGGCATCGTCTGTTTTGCAACGCTGTTCAGTTTCGTCGGCACGGTGCTCGGCGGCATCTGGGCGGATCAGTCGTGGGGCCGCTTCTGGGGTTGGGATCCGAAGGAAAACGGCGCGCTCATGATCGTCATCTGGAACGCCGCCATCCTGCACGCGCGCTGGGGCGGGCTGATCCGCGAGCGCGGGCTCGTCGCCATGGCGATCTTCGGCAACGCCGTCACTGCCTGGTCCTTCTTCGGCACGAACATGCTCGGCATCGGGCTGCATTCGTACGGCTTCATGGACAAGGCGTTTGCCTGGCTGATGGTATTTGTGTTCGTGCAGATCGTGATGCTGACCGGCGGCCTAATGATCGGCACGCTTGGCCAAGCGGGTAAACCGGTCGTCCAAAAAAGTGGCCAAGCCGCGATTGGCCTGCCACCGGTAGCTCAGCTCGTCATCGAGGCGCTTGTGATCGTCGCCAGCTTCGCCATCACGATCTTCTACCTGCTGAAGGCGCTCGGAATCTGGCTTTGATCAGGCCAAGCCGCAGTTTTTGCGAGCGCGGTCGAGGACGATGGTTGCCCGGGCGCGGGCTTTATCGGCACCGTCCCTCAGGACTTGGTTGACGTGGTCCAGATTGCTTTCCAACTCAGCCCGCTTGGCCCGCGCTTCCGCAAAGTATTCCCAATAATGCTCGAACAGCGCCTTTTTCAGGTCGCCGTAGCCAAGCCCACCGGCGCGCAGGCGCTCCTCCCAATCACCGGCCACGTCTTCCGGCGCGACTAGGCGCAAAAGCTGCACGGCGATGTTTTTGTCAGCATCCGGCTTGGGTTCCTCCGGCGGTCGACTGTCCATCACGAGGCGCATGATGGTTTTGCGCAGCGGCTTTTCGTCGCCGAAAATGTCTATCGTGTTGCTGTAGCTCTTGCTCATTTTTTGGCCGTCCGTGCCGGGCACCACCGCCACCGAGTCGCGAATCTTCGGCTCGGGAATGACGAAGGTCTCGCCGTAGGCCTGGTTGAACTTGATCGCGATGTCGCGCGTCACCTCGACGTGCTGCTTTTGGTCGCGGCCGACCGGCACGACGTTCGAGTCGTAAATTAAAATATCCGCCGCCATCAACACCGGGTAGGCGAACAGCCCGTGGTTCGGGGAGAGACCCTTGGCCAGTTTGTCCTTGTAGCTGTGGCAACGCTCGAGCAGCCCCATCGGCGTGAGCGTCGTCAGCAGCCAAGTCAGCTCGCACACCTCCGGCACATCGCTTTGGCGAAAGAACACTGACTTGGCCGGATCGAGCCCGCACGCGAGAAAATCCAGCGCAACGTCGAGCGTGTTTTTGCGCCGTTCGTCGGCGTCGAACACCGACGTCATCGAGTGATAGTTCGCGATGAAATAATACGCCTCGCCCTGCTCCTGCAGCTCAATCGCCGGACGCATCATGCCGAAGTAGTTGCCGATATGCAGCGTCCCCGACGGCTGGATTCCCGATAAAATAATCATCAACTTCCGAAAAAAACCTCCAAGCACCCGGCCAAGCGTGAGAACCCCCAGCCGGCAATTGCTTCTTTCAAAAAAACCGGCCAAGTTCCTAACGCCTTCGGGCGCGGCGTCAATGCAAATCAACGAGGACAGAGACTGGGAGGCCCTCTATCAGGCCAACGACACCTTTTGGGATCACGGCGAGGCCTCGCCCGGTTTGGTCGATTACTTGGCCGCGGACCCGGCGCTGCCGCCCGGCCAGGCGCTCGTCCCCGGCTGTGGCAGCGGCCACGACGCCCGCGCCCTGGCCAAGGCTGGCTGGTCAGTTACCGGGCTTGATCTCGCCCCAAGCTCCGTTCCACTGGCCAAGCGCCTGGCCGACGAGGAGGGGCTCGCAATCGACTACCGCGTCGGCGATTTTTTGAGCGACGAGCCGCATCAGCCATTCGATCTCTTGTTCGAGCACACGCTGTTTTGCGCCATCCCGCCGACGCGGCGCAGCGACTACGTGCAGGCCCTGCGCGGCTGGCTCAAGCCGGGCGGGCTCTACCTCGCCGTCAACTATATGATCACCGATGACAACGGCGAGCCGCCGTTCAGCACAACAACCGCCGAACTGGACGCGCACTTCGGGGAGCCGTTCGAGCTGCTCCGCCGCTGGACGCCGCGCTCATACGAAAGCCGCGAAGGAAAGGAACTGATGAATGAATGGAAAATGAAGGGTTAAAAGTTTTCAATTTTCTGTTTTCAGTTTTCAGAAAAACTGCCGGGCTGCTGCTCGTCACTGGCCTGGGCTTGGCCAACAGCACGGCGCTCGAGTGGAGCGCCGAGGGCGGCCACCGCTGGGCCAAGCTGGCCGACCCCGGCAACGGCAAACCCGGCTTCACGTTGATGCCCCCGAAACAGACCGGCGTGCAATTCACGAACACCCTCTCGACAGCGATTCTCATCGGGAACAAGAATCTGCTGAACGGCTCCGGCGTCGCGCTCGGTGATTACGACGACGACGGCCTGTGCGACATTTACCTCTGCCGGCTCGATGGCGACAACGCCCTCTACCGCAACCTCGGCGACTGGCGATTCAAGGACGTCACCGCCGCCAGTGGCACCGCATGTCTGTCGCAGTTTTCCACCGGGGCCGTTTTCGCCGATGTCGATGGCGATCACGATCTTGACCTGCTGGTCACCGCCATGGGCCAGCCCAACCGTCTCTTCCGCAACAACGGCGACAGCACGTTCGCCGACGCCACCGCGACCGCCGGTATCGGCACGCGCTACGGCAGCAGCTCGATCGCCCTGGCCGACATCGACAACGACGGCGACCTCGATTTGTACATCGTCAACTACGGCGCGAAGTCTGTTCTGAAGGACGGCGGCAAGCTGGACATCGTCCGTGAAAACAACCGGCTCACCGTGCGCGGCCCTTACGCGAACCGGATCAAGTTCATCGGCAACGAGATGTTTGAATTCGGCGAGCCGGACGAGTTTTACCTGAACGACGGCGACGGCCGTTTCACCCTGCTGGAATGGGCCGATAGCCGATTCAAGACCCACGACGGAGAGCCTCTCGCTGAGCCGTAACGGGATCAGGGTTTGAGCGCGATTTTCCGCGACATGAACGGCGATCACGCGCCGGATTTGTTCATCGCCAACGACGGCTTCACCGAGGATCGCTGCTGGATCAATGACGGCTCCGGGCGCTTCCGCGAAATCTCCCCGCTCGCAATCCGGCAGCTCAGCTACTCGGCGATGGGCGTTGACTTTGCCGACATCAACCGCGACGGACACGATGACTTTTTCGTCGTCGAGATGCTCAGCCGCAGTCACGAGCGACGCCTCACGCAGCAGGGCACGGTTCCCGGCTCGAGTATCGCCCCCGGCAATTTCACCCACCAGCCGCAGAGCCGGCGAAACTGCCTTTACGTCGCACGCGGCGACGGCACCTACGCCGAGATGGCGTACTTCTCCGGCGTGGCTGCTTCCGAGTGGTCGTGGAGCAGCATCTTTCTCGACGTCGACCTCGACGGCTGGGAGGACATTCTCATCACCAACGGTTTCGAGTTCGACACGGACGACCTCGACACACAGGCCCGCATCAGCCGGCTCGGCAACCTGGGCGTGGCGCAGAAACGGAAAACCATTTTTTTGTTTCCGCCGCTCGACACGCCCAATGTCGCCTTCCGCAACTTGGGCAACTTGCGCTTCGAGGAGGTTGGCGCCAAGTGGGGCTTTGACGACAAACACGACGGTAACGGCATGGCGCTCGGCGACTTTGACAACGATGGTGACCTCGACGCCGTGGTCAGCTGCCTTAAAGGCCCGGCGTTGCTCTACCGCAACAACGCCGTCGCGCCCCGAGTCGCCGTCCGCCTGGCTGGCAGCGGCAAAAACACCGAGGGCACTGGTGGCCGCATTCGTGTCATCAGCGCGCTTGGCCAAGAGCCGCAGTCGCAGGAAATCATGAGCGGCGGTCGCTACGTCAGTGGCGACCAGGCGAGGCGCACCTTCGCTGCCCGAACTGACAAGCCTTTCACCATCGAGGTCGATTGGCGTGACGGCACCCGCACCGCGTTGGCCAACGCGAAAGCCGGGCGGCTGTACGAAATCCGCCAAACAGGCAGCCAGCTGATTCGGCCGAAAAACGAAGTAAAACAGCCGTTTTTTGCCGATTTGAGCGCCCAGCTTGGCCATGAACATAAGCCCTCGGAGCGGAACGATTTCGCGATTCAACCCGCGCTGCCGTTCCGTCTGGGCCGCTCAGGCCCGGCCTTGGCCACCGCTGACATCGACGGTGACGGTGACCGGGACTTGATCATTACCGACACCTCCGACGCCCGGTTAACTTTCCTGCTGAACGATGGCAACGGCGTTTTCGCTGAGTCGCCGAACTCGCTGCCTGTCGGCGGAACCGGCGTTGTTGTTTTCGACGATGGCCAAGCGCAACGACTGCTGCACCTCTCAGAGCCGCCGACGCTTTACTCGATGGCCAACGGCCAACTGCGCCTGGCCAAGCGCTTGGCTTTCGACGGCATGCCGAGTTGTGCGGCCGCGCTTGATGCCGATGGCGACGGCGACACGGACCTATTCATCGGCGGCAGTTCATCGCCTGGCCAATTTCCCGTCGCCTCCCCGTCTCAGTTATTTTTAAATGACGATGGCAATTACACCGCCTCACGCTTGGCTGATGTCGGGCTCGTGAGCGGTTGTGCAACCGGCGACATGGATGGCGACGGGGATACCGACTTGGTGCTTGCCTGTGAATGGGGCAGCTTGAAGTTGCTTCTCAACGACAGCGGCAAGTTCACCGACGCGAGTGCGGCGTGGGGCTTGGCCAAGTTCACTGGCCTGTGGCACGGCGTGGCGGTGGCGGATTTCGATGGCGACGGAAAACCGGACATCGCCGCGAGCAACGCCGGGCGCAACACGGCGTACGAATTGTACCCGCTGCCGGTGCGGTTGTTTTATGGCGACGCCAACGGGGACGGTATGATGGAACTGGCTGAAGCCTTCTCCGACACAAAAACGAAACAGTGGAAACCAATTCGCACACTGGAAGTGTTCGCCGAAACGTTTCCTCACATCCGGGGCACGATCACCCGCAACAAGACATTCGCCGGCGCATCGCTGCCGCAAATTATCGGCCCGGCATTTGGTGGCATGAAATCACTGGAAATCACTGGTCTATCCAGCGCAGTTTTCCTCAACAAAACAGGGCATTTTGAGATGCGTCCACTGCCGGATGCCTCCCAGTTGGCGCCGGCGTTTGACCTGTGCACGGAGGATTTCGACGGCGACGGGGCGGTCGATCTGTTCCTCACGCAAAACGCCTTCGGAGTGCCTGAGCGCACCTCGCGTTATGACAGCGGCCGGGGCCTTTTGCTGCGCGGCGATGGCACGGGGAACTTCGCAGCCGTGCCGGCTTCCGGGAGCGGCATCGCCCTTTACGGTGAGCAACGCGGCGTGACCGCCGCCGACTTCAATAACGACGGGAGAGCCGATCTCGCCGTGGGTCAACGTGGCGCTGCAACGAGGCTTTTCATCAACCGCAAAACTGACTGAGGAAGGCGTGAAGTTTTCGGGGAGAAGACACAGGCTGTTCCCCTTCAATGGGATGAGCCGGGAACAGCGGGCATCGTGATTGGATGACAAATTGTTCTCAACCTGTTTTTGAGGCTCAGAAAGCGTCTCGAAAAAGTTGAAAAATAGTTCAATTTTATTGGTTTTTCTGCTTGCGAACCCCGAAAACCGCTCGTACAACCGAATCCCAGTGGTGCAGCACCACTACAAGGAGTAATAATAACCCGTACTATTAATAACGATATGGCAGACAAACCGTTGACTAAATCACAGATCTCAGCAGCTGTTGCTGAAGCAAATGGAATCACCAAGAAGGAGGCCACAGACTTGCTGGCCAATCTAGCCGACTTGGCACTCAAGAGCACCAAGGAAACTGGTGCCTTCACATTCCCAGGCATTGGGAAGCTCAAACTGGTAAATCGTCAGGCGCGCATGGGGCGCAACCCCGCCACCGGCGAAACGATCCATATCCCAGCGAAGACTGTCGTGAAGTTTGCCGTGGCCAAGGCCGCGAAGGACTTTATCGCCAGTACTCCCGCTGCCTCTTGAGGATTAACTCATTCCCATGAAAAGCGCCCGCGTTTGCTGGGCGCTTTTTTTGTACATCGATGGAGGCAAACAAAACAAAAATCGCCATCGTCGGCTGCGGTGCCGTGGGCAGTTATTATGGGGGTAAACTGTGCCAGACAGGTCGCGACGTGCATTTTTTGCTCCGCTCCGACTACGAGGTTGTTCGAGAAAACGGCGTGCAAATCCAAAGCCTAAACGGCGATTTTCATGTCCGCCCAGTCGCCGCCCAGTCGCCGTGGGAAATCGGCCCGTGCGATCTCGTCATCGTCGCCTTGAAGTCCACGGCGAACCATTGCCTCGGCGAACTGCTGACGCCCCTGGTCGGCAAGCATACCGCCCTGCTGACACTCCAAAACGGCTTGGGCAACGAGGCTGCACTGGCGGAACTGTTCCCGGCCCAGCCTGTCTTCGGCGGCATGTGCTTTGTCTGCCTCAACCGCACCGAGCCCGGCGTGATCCATCACATCGCCCACGGCAAGATCGTCCTCGGCCGCCACGGTGGTTCGCCGGATGAGTTGACCGCCGCGATCGCCGAGCTCATCCGCTCGACCGGCATCCCGGTCGATGTCTCGCCCGACCTCGAAAAGGCGCACTGGGAAAAGTTGGTCTGGAATATCCCGTTCAACGGTCTCGGTGTCGCCAGCGCGGCGGGACTCGACGCCACACTCGTCGGGCGGCTCGTCCCCAGCCAACCCATCGGCCCCTGCCTCGCCACTGACGCCTTGCTCGACAACGGGCCCTGGGAGCAACTTGTCACGGAACTGATGGACGAGGTCATCGCCTCCGGCTGTGCGCTTGGCCACGACCTCTCGCCCGGCCTTGGCGAGCATCAGCGCAACCGCACACGCGTCATGAAGGCTTACCTCTCCTCGACGCTGATCGACTTCGAGCGCGGCCTGCCGCTGGAACTCGATGCCCTCTTCCGCCTGCCGCTTGGCCGGGCGCATGCCGCCGGTGTCGAGACCCCGCGCCTGGCAGCGCTTTGTGATCTGCTTGCAGAGTTGGATAATTGACGAAAAGACTCGAGATCGGACGCTGCCTGAGTCACAATTCGCCGCACCGAAATGCGCCTATTTTCCTTAATTTTTATGACATTCGCCGCCTTTGCCGCGCCAGCACTTGGCCAAGCGGATACACGGCCCAACATTGTTTTCATCATCGCCGACGACCTCGCATGGGACGACCTCGGCTGCACCGGCAACCCCGGCGTCCGCACGCCGAACCTCGACCGCTTGGCCAAGGGCGGCATGCGCTTCACCAACGCCTACCTGACGATCAGCTCGTGCAGCCCCAGCCGGGCCAGCATCATCACCGGCACCTACCCGCACCAGACCGATGCCGAGCAGCTTCACTGGCCGCTGCCGGCCGACCGGTTGACGTTCGTCGAGTTGCTCAAGGCCTCCGGCTACTGGACTGCGGCGGCCGGCAAGTGGCATCTGGGCAACGCAGTGAAGGATCGCTTTGACGAGGTCCGCGAGGCCGACGTGTCCGGCTTTCAACTGCCCACCGGCGAGGCGGCCAAGGCTGGAAAGATTGTGCAGAAGGCAGTCGGCGATGCGCGCAGCGGCTGCGATCAATGGGTGCCTGTGCTCAAGGCGCGGCCAACGGACAAGCCGTTTTTCCTGTGGCTCGCCGCGCTCGATCCGCACCGCGACTACGACGAGGGCATCCTTGAGCAGCCACACAAGCCGGGGGATGTTCGCCTGCCGCCGTATGTCGCCGATACGCCTGGGTCCCGTCGCGACTACGCGCTGTACTACGACGAGATCACACGGCTCGACCGTTTTGTCGGCGGCGTGATGGCCGAGCTGAAAGAACAGAACGTCGCCGACAACACGTTCGTGCTGTTTATCAGCGACAACGGCCGGCCGTTCCCCCGTGACAAAACGACGCTTTATGACAGTGGCATCAAGACGCCGTTCATTGTGCACTGGCCGGGGCATGTTGGCGCCGGCAGCCGCTGTAATAGCCTGCTCAGTTCGGTCGACATCGCGCCGGCGTTCCTGGAACTGGCCGGTTTGTCGACGCCGAAGGTTTTTGAGGGGAGCAGTTTCCTGCCGTTGTTGCGCAATCCGCAACAGGGCATTCGCGAGTTCGTGTTCGCGGAACGCAACTGGCACGACTACGAGGATCGCGTCCGCGCAGTCCGCAACAGGCGCTTCAAGTACATCCGCAACTTTTACAACGACCTGCCCAACACACCGCCGGCGGACGTCGTGCGCTCGGTGGCCTACCGAGAAATGATCCGGCTGCGCGACGAGGGCAGACTTGTCGATGCACAAAAAAACACCTTCATCCAGCCGAGGGCCAAGGAGGAGTTGTACGACACACAATCCGATCCGTTCGAGTTGAAGAACCTCGCCAGTCACCCCGCACAGGCCAGGCGGCTGAAACGGTTCCGCAGCGCCTTGGCCAAGTGGCAGAAAGAGACGGGGGACACCAAACCCAGATTTCGCACGCTCGACGAGTTTGGCCGGGAAGATGGCCAGGCGCTGCCGGTGCGTGAACGGCCCCGCCCCGACAAGGCCGAAATGACCCGGCGCCTCGAGGCGCATTACCGCAAACAGGCCAATTGACCGCGCGCTTGGCGAAGCGGAAAACGGCTGGCCAAGCGGCTGTTTTTGCGGAACTCTCTCCGCCACCTATGAATTCTCTTATCCGAACTTCTCTATTCAGCGGGCTGATCAGCGCATTGGTGCTTGGGCAAATCTCACCGAACCAGGTTTCCGCCGCCGACAAGCAACCTCCGAATGTCGTTGTCATTTTCATCGACGACATGGGCTACGCGGACATTGGCCCGTTCGGGGCCGAGGCGTATCCCACGCCCCACCTCGACCGCATGGCCAAGGAGGGGCGCAAGTTCACCGACTTTTATGTGACCCAAGCCGTTTGCAGCGCGTCACGGGCGGGGCTGCTCACCGGCTGCTACAACGTACGCGTCGGCATCTTCGGCGCGTTGGGGCCCAGCGCCAGGCACGGCATCAACGCCGGCGAAATGACGCTTGCCGAGGTCTGTAAACAGAAGGACTACGCCACTGCCATCTACGGTAAATGGCACCTTGGCCATCACAAACAGTTTCTGCCGATGCAGCACGGGTTTGACGACTACTTCGGCCTGCCGTACTCGAACGACATGTGGCCGTACCATCCCGGCGTGTTGCATCTGCCGATGGAACAGCGCCTCAAACGCTGGCCGCACCTGCCGCTCATCGACGGGAACGACGTCGTCAACGCACAAGTGTCCGGCAAGGAACAGGAACAGCTCACCACGCAATACACCGAGCGCGCCGTGTCGTTCATCGAGAAGAACAAGGACAATCCATTCTTCCTCTACGTGCCGCACTCGATGGTGCACGTGCCGCTGTATGTTTCCGAAAAGTTCAAGGGCAAGAGCGGCGCGGGCCTGTTCGGCGACGTGATGATGGAGGTGGACTGGAGTGTCGGCCGGATCCTCGATACGCTCCGCAAAAACAAGCTCGATAAAAACACGTTCGTCATCTTCACCGCCGACAACGGCCCGTGGCTCAGCTACGGCGACCACGCCGGCTCGGCCGCGCCGCTGCGCGAGGGCAAGGGAACGATGTTCGACGGCGGCTGCCGCGAGAGCACGCTGATGTGGTGGCCCGGCACCATCCCGGCCGGCAGCGTCTGCAACACGCCGGCGATGACCATCGACATTTTGCCGACCGTCTCCGAGTTGATCGGGGCCAAGCTGCCGAACCATAAAATCGACGGCAAAAGCATTGTGAACCTCGTCAAGGGCACCAGCGACCAAAGCCCGCAGGAGGCGTACTATTTTTATTATGGCAAACAGTTGCAGGCCATTCGCTCCGGCAAATGGAAGCTCCACTTTCCGCACGGCTACCGCACCATGGCCGGCCAGCCCGGCGGCAAGGACGGCATCCCAACGGCTTACACCCAGGCCAAGATCGGCCTGTCGTTGTTCAATCTCGAGAAGGACGTCGGCGAAACGACGGACGTGAAGGCCCGGCATCCGAAGGTGTTGGCCAAGCTGCAGTCGCTTGGCCAGGCGATGCGCGAAGAACTCGGCGACCAAGGCCAAAAAGGCAGCGGCCAACGCGAAGCAGGCCGCTTGACCAAGCGCTGAATCGCCAGTGGCCGATCGATCAACCATCCCGTTCGGGGCACGGTTTTGGCGGCTTTGGCGGCCGGTTTGGCGGTTGCGCCACAAGGCCAACGGGATGCTCTTCCCGGCGCTGCTGTTGTTCTGGGTGATGCTGCTCATCAGCCCGTACATCGTCATAAACCGAATGGCGGCTTGGGCGGAGCACACACCGATCAGCGCGGAAGCCATCGACCAGCGGGACACGCTCAAGGTTTCGCAGCAGGACGATCGCACGGTGTGGGATCCGAAGTTGTTTTTTCGCGACAGCGAAGGCCGCTTCCTCGACTACAAAATCCCGGCCATCGACTGGACGATCTGGTTTTACCTCACGCTTTTCGGCTACTACTTCGCATTTTTTGCGGCGCAAAAAAATGACCGGGGCCGGGCCGAGTCGCTGGTGATGGCTCAGACCTGGGCGGTGTCGAGCTGGATCGCCTACCCGATCTTCGCCGTGTTGCCGGCACACATCAACATGCGCTGGCAGTTGGGCGAGATGGAGGGAATCTACGGCTTTGTTTACAAGGCGTTCCACTCCCTCGACGAGCCGTTCAATGCCTGGCCGTGCCTGCACATCGCGCAGAGTTTCATTATTGCCGTGGCGTTGTCGCGCTGGTGGCGGCAGCGCAAATGGAACTGGGCGGTGTGCCTGCTTTGGCCAGCATGGCTTGGCCTGTTCATCAGCGTGATGACCACCAAGCAGCATTTTATCTGGGACTCGATCACCGGCGCGCTGCTGGGCGTGGGCGTGTGGCTGGCGATCATGCGGCCCGGCTTCCGGCATCTCGACAGCGTGGCCGACGACGATCTGCCCTTGGCCAAGCTGGGCTAAAAAAAGTGGCCGCCGGCAGGGGATGGGTGTGGAGGTTGCCGACGGCCGACGACCCGCGGCTGGGATGGGAGGGGGATGCCACGGATCGCTGAACGCCAAAGCTACCCCGATTTTCCCCTAAAGCAACCTAAAAAACACCCAGCGAGTCGGGCTCAAACTTCAGCAGTTGCAGCTTGGCCAACGCCGGTCTTGGCCTCTAGATGGCGGAGCATGCTCTCGAAAACCCGGCGGCCGTCGTCCGCGCCGAGGACGTTTTCGCTGGCCCGCTCCGGGTGGGGCATCATGCCGCAGACGTTGCGGCCTTCGTTGCAGATGCCGGCGATGTTGAGCAGCGAGCCATTGGGGTTCGCCTCGTCGGTCAGATCGCCGGTCTCGGTGGCGTATTGGAAAAGGATTTGGTCGTCCGCCCGCAGCTTGGCCAAGGCCTCATCGTTGGCAAAGTAACAGCCCTCGCCGTGGGCGATCGGCACGCGCAACAGCCTGCCCTCCGGCACCTCGCTGGTGAACGGCGAGTCAGCGGTTGGGATCTTGAGGAAAATGGTCTCGCAGCGAAACTGCAGTGAGCGGTTCCGCACCAGCGCCCCCGGCAGCAGGCCGGTCTCGCACAAAATCTGAAAGCCGTTGCAGATGCCGATGACCAGTCCGCCGGCGTTGGCGAACGCCTTCACGGCATTCATCACCGGGCTGAACTGCGCAATGGAGCCGGTCCGCAAATAGTCGCCGTAGCTGAAGCCGCCCGGCACCACCACGGCGTCGGCGTCACCAATCGATTCCTCCTTGTGCCAGAGGTAGTCGGCGTCCTGCCCGAGGACGTTGCCCAGCACGTGGACGCAGTCCTGATCGCAATTTGAGCCGGGAAACTGGAGGACAGCGAAGCGCATCCGGGGTTACTCGATGGTGAAGTGGTAATCCTCGATCACCGGGTTGCTGAGCAGCTTGTGGCACGCCTCGTCGATCTTCGGCCACCACGACTCGGCGTCGCCCACCAGTTCGATCTCGATGTATTTGCCGACGTGAACGGCCTTAACACCGTCGTAGCCCATGTGCTCCAGCGCGGTCTGCACCGTCTTGCCCTGCGGATCGAGCACGGCTTTCTTGGGTGTGATGACAATCTTGGCTTTCATTCCCTGCACACGCCAGGCGCGGCCAAAGGCAGTGTCAGGCCAAGCGCGACAGTGAACCAGTTTATTTTGTTCACAGCCGGAAATTCACGCCTAGCCAAGTTTTGCTTTCCCCCGGCCAAGCGCTTGGCCAAGCTCTCCGCATGAAGCTCTCCTTCCACGGCGCGGTCCGGACGACGACCGGTTCCCGGCATCTGCTCGAGGTCAACGGCGCGCGGCTGCTGCTCGACTGCGGCCTGTATCAGGGCAAGCGGCAGGAATCGATCGATCGCAACCAGCAGTTTCCGTTCGACCCCAAGTCGGTGGACGCCGTCATCCTGAGCCACGCGCACATCGACCACATTGGCAACCTGCCCAACCTCCACAAGCAGGGTTTTGCGGGGAATGTTTACTGCACGTTCGCCACGCGCGACCTCGCGGCGATCATGCTCGAGGACTCAGCGCGAATTCAGGTCGCCGACGCAGCGTACGTCTCGAAGAAGCACAAAAAGAAGGGCCTGCCGCCGGTCGAGCCGCTTTATTTGCCGGAAGACGCCGAGAGCGCGGTGCGGCAGTTCGTCTCGCTTGGCTATGAGCGGCCGATCCCGGTGGCCAACGGCGTGACGCTGACCTTCCGCGACGCCGGGCACATCCTCGGCTCGGCTCAAGTCATCCTCGACATCGACGAGGGCGGCACAAAACGCCGGCTGCTGTTCAGCGGCGACATCGGCCGCGGCGGCCACGCGATCCTGCGCGACCCGAAACCGGTCGAGGACGTCGACGTGTTGCTCGTCGAAAGCACCTACGGCAACCGCGAGCACACGGCTCACTCCGGTTTGTCGGACGAGGTCGAGGCGCTGCTCGCCGGCACACTGAACAACGGCGGCAAGGTGATCATCCCGGCGTTCTCGGTGGGCCGAACGCAACTGCTCGTTTACACGCTGCACCAGCTCGTCGAGGCCGGCCGGCTGCCGGCCTTCCCGATCTACGTGGACAGTCCACTCAGCGTGAACGCCACCGAGGTTTTCCGGCTGCACCCCGAGTGTTTCAACCGCGACATTTACACGTTCCTGCGCGAGAAGGAGAACCCGTTCGGCATGGACAACCTGACGTACATCCGCAAGGCGTCCGAGTCGATCAAGCTCAACAGCCTCGACGGCCCGGCGATCATCATCAGCTCAAGCGGCATGTGCGAGGCGGGCCGCATCCGGCATCACTTGAAAAACCACATCAGCAATCCGGGCGACCTCATCCTGTTCGTCGGCTACTGCGCGTATAACACGCTCGGCTCGGTGATCCGCGCCGGCATCGACCCGGTTTACATCTTCGGCGAACCGCACAAAGTGAAAGCCAAGATCGAGAGCTTCGACGGCTTCTCCGCCCACGCCGACAAAAGCGAACTCGCCGACTACGTGAAAAGCCTCACCGGCGACATCAAGAAAATCTTCGTCGTCCACGGCGAGGAAGACTCGAGCCTCATTTTCGCCGACACGCTGCGCCAACTCAAGCCAAGCGCGAAAGTCACCGTGCCGGAGTTGAACGAATCGTTTGACGTCTAAGCCAAGCGCTTGGCCAAGCGGGGTTACATGCGGAAGAGCACGCTCTCGCGGTTGAACCATTTCGCGCAGAAAAACAGCAGCCCGCCCGCGATCAGGGTGCTGGAGGTGAGGATGGCCACCAGCATGGTGTAGTCCATCGTGCCCTTGAGCAGCTCCTTCATCGCCAGCGAAATGTTGGTGATCGGCACCCACGCCCAGAACCAGTTCAGCTCCACGCCGGGCAACATGGCGAGCGTGGCGGGAATGATCAAAACGAAGGCTAACGGCGAAATCAGCGTGGAGGCCTCGGCGGAGTTTCGTGCAAAAATGGAGACGCTCAACAGCAGGGCAGCGAACATGGCCGCGACCGGAATCAGCATCAGCGCCAGCAAGGCCAAGTCCAGCCAGCCGATCGAGCCGACGAGCGTCCCGAGCATCCCGCGCAACTCCCCCGCCTTGATGGCCAGCCACGTCCCGAGGCTCGCCAAATTCAGCAGCACGGCAATGATGCCGCCGGAAAAAACCGCAAGGAATTTTCCCAGCACAATCTGATGCCGGGGGATCGGCGCCAGCAGCAGCGTCTCCAGCGTGCCCCGTTCCTTCTCGCCGGCGCCGAGATGGATCGCCGGGTACACCACGCCCATGAAACAAAACGCGATGAAAAAATATGGCACCATCCCGCCAATACGGTCGCCGATGACTTCGCGGATTTTGCCCGTGCCTTGTTTACCCAGTCGAACCGGCACAAGCAGCGACTCCTGTTTCTCCCCCTGCGGCACTCCCAGCTTGGCCAAGCGGGCGGCGGTCAGCTCGTTATTGAATTCCTCGACCAAGTCCTCCACGCGATCCTCCACCTTGCTGCCCATCGATGCATTGTCGAAATGAAACCCGATCGTTGCCTGTTCCTGTCCGCTCAACTGGGCCGCAGCCTGTTCCGGGATCACGAGGCCGAAGTCGATCCGATCCTCTCGAATGGCGCTGACCAACTCGTCCGGGGAGCCAAGCGCAACTTTTTTGAAGCCCTTTGCCGCCTCGAAAGTCTTGGCCAGCTCCGGCGCGAACTCGCCCCCGAAAACAACGTACTCCAGCACCTCGGTTCGGGCTTCCTTTTCCTTCTTCATCACGAACCCAATCAACAGGCTCAGCAACAGCGGAACGACCACGATCGGCAGGACGATCATCAACAGCAAGGTTTTGCGGTCCCGCAGGATGTCCTTCATCTCCTTGAAAAAAACGGTTTGGAATCCAGCTTTCATTGAGTTGTCTCCTCTGTTTTTGGTTTGATGAGCTTGAGAAACGCCTTGTCCAAAAACGTCTCGCCGGTTTGTGAGCGCATCGCATCGACGCTGCCCTCAAAGCAAAGTTTGCCCTCGTGGATGATGACCACGCTGTCGCACAACTGATCCACCTCGTCCATGTGATGCGTGGAAAACAGAACCGTTCGCCCCTCGCTTTTGCAGGCGGCCACCACCGTCAGCACCGACTCCGCAGCGGCCACGTCGAGACCGGTGGTCAACTCGTCGAAGAGCAGGATTTCCGGGTCATGAACCAGCGCCCGCGCGATGGACACCTTCTGCCGCATGCCGGAAGACAGCGTCTCGTTTCGCTGATCGAGGAACCAGCCCATGTCCAGCTTCCGCGCCAGCGACTCGATGCGTCCATCGAGCGCGGCGGTGGCCATGCCGTGCAGCTTGCCGTAATAACGCAGCATCTCGCGCGCGGTCAACCGGCCGTAAAGCCCCGTGTTACCGGAGACAAACCCGATGCGCTTCCGGATCTCCAGCGGGTTTTTGGTGAGGTCTTCGCCGTCACACAACACAACGCCCGAGGTCGGCTTCAGCGAGGTGGAGAGAATGCGCAGCAACGTGGTTTTCCCGGCACCGTTCGGGCCAAGCAGCCCAAGCACCTGACCGCGGCGAACCCCAAGATCGATACCGTCAATCGCGTGAAACCGCCGGCCCCTTTCACGAGGATCCGCTGGTTCCCCCTTGGCCCGTTTCTTCCTAGCCAAGCGGAAGGTTTTTGTGAGGGAGCTGACTTGAAGCATCGAGAAAGAAATTTAAATTTAAATTACAAAACAATGCAAGTTTTTTCCACGCTTGGCCAAGCGCTTGGTTTGCGGATCAGGGATGGGGCACGATGGCAAAAATCATGAGCACTCGCGTCCGTTTCTTTTTCGTGATGATATCCGGGCCGTAAAAGAAAAACACACGATACGCCCCCGGCGTGTGCTGCTGGGCGTAGGCCTCGAAAACATCCTCGCCTCTGGATCCACGCAGGCTTTCGTATTTGTGCGTTTGCAAGGAGGGATGACGCAAGTTTATCTGCAACAGGCTCAGCGTCTTAAGCACCTGTTTACACCTTGCACGCCGTGCCGAGTCGGCCCGCAACTCCTCGAGAGCGGCTTGGGCAGCTTCGGTGAAAACCAGCTTACGCGTCATGCCTCGCGGGCGTGCTTGGCGAAGGATCCCAGATATTTCGTCTTGCCTTCCGCAGCCTCCTTCAAGCCTTGATTGATCGACTCGAGTATTTCCGGATTTTCATAAATCCACGCCTCGTGTGCTGGAATGGATTTTCGCGGGTCGAGCACGATTTGGCCGAGTTGATTGACGTAAATGTCAAATGTCACCTCCGGATCGGCCAACGCCTTGCCGAGAGTGAGGCGTTTTTTTGCGTCCGGCGCCATGCCTTGGGCGACCTTTTCGAATTTCCGGTTCTTGATGAGCGCGTTCGCCATGGCCTCAACTTGCCACACTTGCCCAATTAGGGCAAGTGGGAAATTCCCACAATCTTATTAACTGCACATTTTTCGCAGCCGCTCGTCCGGGGTTTGGTAGGCGCGGGTGCGGAAGAGGAAATCGACGATGCTGCCTTCGTGGGGTTGGAGCCAGTTGAGGGCGATGGTGGGCATTGCGCCGATGTTGAGGCGATCGATGTTGGTCGCATCAGTGAGCTGAGCGGCCCACGTTTCGTCATTCGTGATGGCGGAGGCGACGAGGGTTCCGCCGATTTTTTCGATCATCTTTTCCTGCGGACATTTCACGACGCTGGTGAAGGGGAACATATATTCGGTGTTGGCCATCTTGAGGTCGGGCGAATCGCAATGCAAAATGGTGGGGCGAATGTAATCGCAGCGCTCCATTTGCTCGAGGCGCGCGCCGTGCTTTTCGGTGACGTGGGTGGTGCCGGTTTCCTCGCAGCCTTCCTCGATCATTCCCCAAACGGCCTCGGCTTGGCCGGGCACGGTGAAGGCGGCGAGGCCGGCCTCGGGGTCGGTGGGGTCTTTGACTTCGCACGGGCCAAGGTGCTCGGCGAGG
>Ga0208748_1000428_pt1 | contig 21617 bp, 19 predicted proteins | sample Knorr_S7_td_Bott_FD_185599 | JGI IMG/M metagenome (GOLD analysis project Ga0208748, IMG submission 185599) | Marine microbial communities from Southern Atlantic Ocean transect - Knorr_S7_td_Bottom_ad_4513_LV_A (SPAdes) (version 2) | ecosystem: Environmental > Aquatic > Marine > Oceanic | place... | reverse complement strand
TCTGCCGCCGCCCCATAGGTTAACCATGTTTCGAGCCATGATAAGAGTCATCTCGCTTATAGCCGTTTTGGGTTTGATTGCGGCCTGTAGCTCTACACCCGCCCCCTCTTCGGGAGCTGCCGGTAGTCGCTACAGCATCGCGCAGGACCGAGCCCCCTCCACTAATCTGAGTGTGGCGGAGATTGCCGAGGTGATTCCCCAGCCCCTGCAACGCACCATGGCCGGCAACCGTAGCCCCTACTCGGTACTGGGCAAGACCTATCATGTACTCGGCACCGAGGCAGGCTATAGCGAGAGAGGAATCGCGTCCTGGTATGGCGAGAAGTTTCATGGCCATAAAACTTCTAATGGTGAAGTGTTCGATATGTACCAGGCCTCGGCGGCGCACAAATCCCTGCCCATACCGAGCTTCCTGCGGGTTACCAACCTGGACAATAATCGAAGCATCGTCGTACGGGTAAACGACAGGGGCCCGTTCCATGGTAACCGGCTCATCGATCTGTCGTACGCCGCGGCGCTCAAATTGGGTTATGCCGATCGCGGCACGGCGAGGGTGCAGCTTGAGGCCATTATTGCCGACGGCAGGGCGCAGGACAGATCTTCGAGTGGGGCAGAAGCAACAGTTACCCAGTCACTAACAGTAGGCGCTAGGGTTGAGAAATATATACAGGTCGGTGCCTTTTCAGACCTAGGCCGGGCGCGAGAACTGTCCCGGCAGTTACGCCAGTTAACCTCTAAGCCGGTGATAATTCGCTCGATAGAGAGCCAGGCCAGCGGCGTACTGCATCGGGTCCGCGTGGGTCCGGTGAGTGACCCGGGCGAAATCAGGCATATAAGCCAAAGTGTAGTTGCTGCAAACCTGGGAAGTCCGTACACTGTGACCGAGTAATTGGCTCTCGCCGATCGATGTTACATTTGGTTCCTCACTTCCCGGTTCGACATTAACTTTTTACAATCAGAGGCTCCCTAGACGGATTTCTTTATGTTATTAAAGATCAAATTCATGCATTTCATGTCTCGCCCCTGGCGCGGGATCATCTGCCTGGTGTTCACCGCGCTGGCGGTTTTCTCAACGAATCTACTTGTCGCCGCCGCTGCGATTATTCCTCGGTCGCCGGAGATTGCTGCCACCAGCTACATCTTGCTCGATGCGAAAACCGGCCATATCATCGTCGAGGAGAACGCTGACGAGGCATTGCCGCCGGCGAGTTTGACCAAGATCATGACGGCATATATTGCCGTTGAAGAAATACTCTCGGGCAACCTGCGTCTCGATGATGAAGTTCATATCAGCGAGAAAGCCTGGCGCATGGAAGGCTCGAAGATGTTCGTTGGCGTCGATACCCAGGTCAGCGTCGAGGATTTGCTTAGAGGCATCATTATTCAATCTGGCAACGACGCCAGCGTCGCCATCGCCGAGCACATTGCGGGTAGCGAAGAAGCCTTCGCCGACATGATGAATCAGTACAGTGAAGTATTGGGACTGACTTCTTCTTTCTTCATGAATTCCAGCGGTCTCGATACCGAGTTGTATTACAACACCATGTCCGCTCGTGACTTGTCTATCCTGGCGAGGGCGACAATTACCAGGCATGGGCAATACTATCCCATCTATGCGGAGCGCGAGTTCACCTACAACGATATACGGCAATCGAACCGGAACACCCTGTTATTTCGAGATCGCAATGTTGATGGCATGAAAACGGGTTGGACCGATGCCGCGGGGTATTGTCTGGTAGCGTCGGCCGAACGTGATGGCATGCGTTTGATTTCTGTCGTCATGGGTACTGCGAGCGAAGAGGCGCGTGCGATCCAGACCCAGAAGCTGCTCACCTATGGTTTTCGTTATTTCGAAACCCACAAATTGTATGATGCCAATCAAATTCTCACCAATGTACCGGTTTTCTCTGGTACCCAAAATGCCGTCGACCTGGGTATCAGTGAAGAAGTTTATATCACTATTCCCCGAGGTCAGGCCGATGCGATGACTGCTACCGTCGACGTCGATGAGATCATCAGAGCGCCGCTGGATAAATCTCAGATCATGGGTGTGGTCAGGGTCGTCCTCAGCGACAACATCCTCTATCAAGGCGATGTGATTGCCATGCAAGAAGTCGAGCGAGGCGGCGTATTAAAGCGCTTCATTGATTGGTTGAGCTTGTTTTTCAGTGACCTGTTCTCGGGTTGAATCGGTTACGTCGTGGCCGCCGAGCAAGATTCAGGCAATCCGGAAGCTCCCAGAATCGAGTTTCCCTGCTCTTATCCAATAAAAGTCATCGGCAAGGCGACTGCAGGCTATGAACAGGAAGTCATTGCCGTTGTGGAAAAACACGCGGGTAAGATAGCAGCCGATCTAATCCAGATACATCCCAGCAAGCAGCGAAACTACCTGTCCATCAACGTCACGATTATGGCGACAGGTGAAGAACAATTACGCGGGCTGTTTCTGGATTTAAAATCCATCGAGAGTGTCAAGATGGTTCTGTAGCAGGCTATTGAAAAACTCTCAGTCGGCACAATACTGCGTTAAGATATGGCTCAAAATGCTTATTTACAACCTGTAAACTCCGCTTTTTCGCGAGATCTTGCCTCGTCTTGCACACGACTGAGAGCTTTTCAACAGCCTGCTAGGGAGCCCCCCAGTGCTGCTAAGCGATTATAAGTGGTTTCAGGCCGCAGCATCTCCTTCCGCATCGGCACAGCTTCCCAAATTACTGGTGCGTCGGCTCGGCCTGCAGGAGTACGAACCCATATGGAAATCCATGCGGTATTTGGTAGAGAATGCCGATGGGACGCGCGCCGACGAGATTTGGTTGCTCAGTCACAAACCTGTATATACCCAGGGGCAGGCGGGCAAAGAAGAGCATGTCCTCAATCCGGGTAACATCCCGGTGCTTCGATGCGATAGAGGGGGTCAGGTCACTTATCATGGACCAGGCCAGTTGATAGCCTACCTCCTGCTCAACGTGAGGCGAAGAAAGATCGGTGTCAGGGAATTGGTTGACCTCATCGAGCGGGCGCTAATTGCATCATTGCAGGAATTCGGGATCGACGCCGGCACCCAGGCAAATGGCCCGGGTGTGTACGTGAATGATGCTAAGATGGCAGCCTTGGGTTTGCGCATCAAGCATGGGTGGAGCTACCACGGCCTCAGTCTGAATGTCGATATGGATCTATCGCCCTTCGCCAATATCAATCCCTGCGGCTTCGTGAATCTGGAGGTAAGCCAGATCGCCGGTCTGGTAACGGATCGTGAGTCGCTGATGCGCAGAGCCAGTGAAGTGGTGGCCAACAAACTACTTGCCGAGTTGGGATATCAGGAGTTCTACTCTTTAAAATCGTGGGAAAGAGCAAATAATGGCAGCAGGTAAGCGACGTAACGCATTGGTGGAGGGAGAAAAGCTGAGGGGCGCAGACAAGGTGCGACGTATCCCTGTTAAGGTGATACCGAGCACGGAATTGCTAAGCAAGCCCCACTGGATTCGAGTCAAAATTCCAGTTTCTCCCAAGATCGCATACATCAAGCAGAAGTTAAGAGAACACAAGCTGGCATCGGTATGCGAAGAAGCTTCCTGCCCGAATCTGGGGGAATGTTTCAGTAACGGCACCGCCACTTTCATGATAATGGGCGATATTTGCACGCGGCGCTGCCCATTTTGCGATGTCGCACATGGCAAGCCCCGTCCCCTGAATGAACGCGAACCCACGGAGCTGGCACAGGCGATCGAGGAAATGGGACTTAGCTATGTGGTCATCACGTCCGTCGATCGGGATGATTTAAAAGACAGTGGGGCAGCACATTTCGCGAAATGCATTACCGAAACACAGCGTTTGAATCCGGGTATTAAGGTAGAGGTGTTGGTGCCGGACTTTCGCGGACGTATGGAAATCGCACTGGATACACTAGAAAAAACGCCGCCGGATGTGTTCAATCACAACCTGGAAACCGTGCCTCGACTCTATAAACAGGCCCGGCCGGGAGCCGATTATCAGTGGTCACTCGATTTGCTCGCAGCCTACAAATTGCGCAGGCCTGAGGTGACAACGAAGTCCGGGCTAATGCTTGGCCTCGGTGAAACCATCGAAGAAGTGAGGGCGGTGCTAACAGATCTTCGTGCCCATAGTGTAGATATGATTACCCTGGGGCAGTATCTGCAGCCCAGTAAGGATCACTTGCGAGTCCAACGATTCGTGCATCCCGATGAGTTCGATGCGTTGCGCGAGTTTGGTGAAGCGCTTGGTTTTAAGCGGATTGCCAGTGGTCCACTGGTTAGATCTTCCTATCATGCCGATAGGCAGGCTGACGGAGAACAAGTATCCTGAATGTAGCCCTAGCCCTAGTATGAATATAAGCTTACGACAGGTGATTGTTTGTGTGGCTGCATTGCTCATAGCGATAGTCACGGTCGTTTTTATTTCCCAGAATGTTTCCCGTCTCGGTAGCGAGTCGCTGCTTGTCAGAGCGCTCTTGTTGAGCGTGGCCATAGTCGCTGCGCTTGTTGCCATGTATCCCTTCAATCCGATTTTTACTGGGAAACCTGGCGCCTATGCCTTAACTGTTTGTGTGCCCGCGATAATACCTGGCTTTATTTATTACCTCCTTCTAATGCCAGCACAGGCCGGTTTGGGGGTGACGGCAGAACAAATTCAGAGTCAACTCATCACCGACAGCTCCAGCAACGGTATCATCGAGGTGGGCTTCAGCTATCCCATCTACACACCTACCATCACGGTGAGCAATCGAGAGTTATTCACCAAGCGGGTAAATGTGTTTCTGCGCATGACAGATGGGAACAACGAGAGCGCCTTGTTCAGAGCAGTCCGTACCCGAATCCCCGGATCCAGCTTGAGTGTCGAAGCGACCGTGCGGGGAATGCTCAGCGAAAGCGCGGAATATTTGTTTATTCCACTGGAAATACCTCCGCTGCGCAGTGTTACCGGTAGAGTTGTATTCATAATCAGTAACGTCGAAGACGGCAGCACCTTCACCGAGGCCCTGGCCAGTGCCTATCAGGCGCAGTTTGAATTACGAAATCCTGAGAACGGCGAGCTGCTGTATGAATTTCCCTTAACACGCATCTAGAAAAAGGCAACTTAGAATAGGAAGCGGAAGCATTCTCACAAAATATCTAGATATTTTAATAGATGAGATGAAACAGTGTGCCGTAGCACATCGCGAATATTGCACTAAGTTAAGTGGAGCTGCGAGCGATGGGTTAGTGGCCCCTGTTGACTCAGCAATCAAGGCGCCGCACCGAGTGACAGAGGGAGACTGTTTTCCAGGGCTCCCGACCGAGTGAGGGAACCCGGGAGGGGGCAAGCCGCTGAGACAATAGGGGTCACTCACCCAGCGCGTTCTAAACAGTTGTAACCGAATTTTGTGCCAATCAGCGTCGGGAGCTAAATAGGGGATTTCCTATATTCGTGGGGACGCCCCATCTTCAATGAGTATTTTTCGGCTAGCGTGCTAGAGCGTAACGTTAATGGGTTTTCTCTTTTTCGAGACTAGAAGTAGTAACAGGGATGCCGCTGCGAAGGCCATTAGTGTGGTTCGAGGCACGATGGAAAAGTCGGTTAAAGGCATGACTAGTAGCAATAACATCAGCCTGACACTTTCGTAGCCAAGTGCGTTCGGCCGTGATTCCATCCACACGCCATGGACGTAGTAGCTATAGGTTAACAAGAACACCGCTAAGGTGGTGGTCATATAATTCCAGCCATTAAGATTGATCAATACGGTCAGGCTCAGTCCAAGTGTTACTACGAACTGAACAAAACAATACCCTTTCGAGAAATTTGATATCGGCGGATCGAATCGAGTCGATAGATCTGTTTCGTTACTCCGTAGTTTGCAGGAGCTTTGCATCGAGTCGGGTAACCAACCGGGAGGCTTCAGCCAGATTTTTATTTTATTGCTGAATCCGGGGGCCTTGATACAGTCCTGGATCAGGCGCCAATAGACATGCACGTTGGCCCAGATTGGATTCCAACTGTTAAGCGGTTTTCTCAGCCCGAATACCACCGCTTCTTGTTCCAATTCTTCCTGGAAACTGCCGAATAAGCGATCCCAGATAATAAATACGCCGCCGTAGTTTCTATCGACATAGATCTTGTTGCGAGCATGATGTACGCGGTGATTAGACGGGGTGACGAATACCCACTCCAGTAGTCCGAGTTTGGGCACATGTTCAGTGTGAACCCAGAACTGATAGATTAGATTCAGACTCACCACCGTGAACAGGATTTCTGCCGGAAATCCCAGCACGAAGAAGGGCAGATAAAACAGGAATCCGTAAAAATCGATGCTGGTCTGGCGCAAGGCCGTGCCCAGATTGTAGTCTTCACTCTGGTGGTGGGCGACATGGGAGCCCCAGAACAAGGCGACTTCATGGCCAAAGCGGTGCTTCCAATAGTAGGCGAGGTCATACAATAGGAAACAGCTTACCCAGACCCACAACTGCTCTTCCCCTAACTGGCTTAGCTGATAGCGGGCCACTATAAATTCGTATATAAGTCCGGAAAATCCAAGCACAACCAGGCTCTGCAAGCGGCTGAGGCTGCCCAGCGAGAGGCTGTTTATGGTGTCGTTGACGCGATAAGTATTGCGCCTCCTGAGCACGCCATAAGTAAATTCCAGCATTATCAGCAGGAAGAAGAAAGGGATGGCGTACAGTATCAAATTCATGGTCGTACCCGCTCTCTGATCGGGACAGATGGATTATTGTAGATGCTTATGCAGCCGCTGCTCAACCCGCAATTCCCCCAGGCCCTGAAATTCCGCTATAGCCAAGCCGGCAGCGACGCTGGTAAATGGGTCATGTTCGACTACCTTCCCTGGAAACTGGTTCTCAAGGATGCGCTTGACTGCAGGAATCAGTGAAGACCCACCGGTGCGAATAACCAGCTGAATATCGCCCGCCGTCATATTTGCCTGTGTCAGGAGATGGGTGATGGCGCCTTGAAATTTCTCTAATATTCCCCCTATTAATTGCTCGAACTGCGCCCTGGTCACGGACAATTCGATGTCCAGTTCCGGTATATCGATGCTCGCAATCTGTTGCGTGGAAAGCTCCGCTTTCAGATCTTTCAGTGATTGAATTAAGAGGTAGCTGAAATTGTTCTTAATCAGATCATACAGACGCCTGAATTTTTTCGATGCTGCGTCCCCAATTTCTATGCGTTGCATGAGTGGTGTAGTGAATTTGTTTTGGTTGAGCATATAACTCACCGCCCAATTTAACAGAAACTCCTCGTACTCTTCGAAGGGGAACAGGGTTTCAATTTCACGATCTTCTCCTGCTCTTCTCCACATTTCTCCTTTGCCAAGAAGCGGAAACAGTAATTCCCTGAACAGAAGCTGGTCAATTTGATCTCCTCCTAGTGCAATGCCATGGGTTGCTACCACATCAAATTCCATGCCGATGCAATTTAGAATGCACAGATCCAAGGTGCCGCCGCCGAAGTCCACCGCCAGGATTGTCTGTTGCGCGCAGTTCGGGTGAGCAAACAGGTAGCTCAATGCCGCAGCTATGGGTTCCGGATAAAATGATTGGCGCTTAAATTTCGCGTATCCATAGGCTTCGGACAATAAACTCAAGGCTCTACTGTTTCCATCTGCATTGCTAGCTTCAAAGTTCACAGGGTGGCCTATACAGACATGCCCGCTTGAATCGGGTTGCGGTGACGAACCGGGTAATCGAGATTCGATACTGGTCTTTATACGAGCCAGCAGTGGAGTTATCAAGGCAACTAATCGGAAGGGCCGATCGAACACCATCAGGCGTCTGGACTCATTACTTCCCAATAGTCTTTTTATGCCGCGAAATAATCTCCCTTGCTGACCGCCATCGACGAAGGACTTCCCATATACTTTTTGTGTGGATGCTTCTTCGGGCAAGCCATGTTCGCCTAATTGTCCAGTGGATGTTCGTACTTCCCCAATGACTTCGGCGCTGAGCTCGACGGTTCTTCCCACATTGTCTGCTATGTACTGGTTGATAGCCGCCTGCCCGGTTTTTATTCTGTAGTTACGATCTATATAGGTAGCCGAGGGCATAACGACCGCGTCCGATTCTAACTGCACCAGGTGAATATCGCTGCCATCAAAGATGGCGGCAGCGCTATTACTGGTGCCGTAATCTATACCGATACCAGGTGAGGTGGATGCGGAGTGGCTTGAAGGCTCTCGCCGTCGCCTTGCCGTGCTTGCAGAGTTTCCTGGATCTCTATTTTCGGAATCGATCGGATGGTAATTTGATGCCGGCACCAATGCAGCCTTCTTTATAACGGAACGAATAGACAAATATTATAAACTTGATTCTGGGTGGATCCAGGTGCGCATTATAGCTCTATTTCGGGGGTTCATCCAACTGGGATCGATCACCTATGATTGCGGAAATACTCGGTCTTCTCCTGCCTTTTGTCGGCGTATTCGACTGTTTGCAGATGCACTGATAAGTTGAATAATGATGGAACTTAACCTATGCTCCATCCCACTTATACTCAGCAAGCTGCGAAGTAATGACTTATCCGAAGTTTTCATGATTGCAGTCCCCAGGCGTTGGCTAAGAAATGTTGACATTGGTTTATTAGCCTGGTTCACGCTAATAGTCGCCACTTCTTCCCATGCTGGTACCATCGTTCGCGTGAGTACCAGTTTGGGTGATTATTCCATCGAGTTACTCGATGATATAGCCCCGGCAACCGTGCAGAATTTTTTGAATTATGTAAATCGTAATGACTACAACGGCACTTATTTGCACCGGGTCGTCGATAGTTTCGTGGCTCAAGGTGGGGCCTACCGATTCCAACTGTCGGTGGGACCAATTGACGTGGCCACGGATCCACCCGTTATTAACGAATTCAATGTGTCAAACACTCGCGGCACCGTCGCCATGGCGAAGGTCGATGGTGACCCAGACAGCGCCACGAATCAATGGTTCGTGAATCTGATCGACAATAGTGCGAATCTCGATAGTAACAACAGCGGCTTCACGGTGTTTGGGAATGTTCTTGGCTCTGGCATGGATATATTGGATGCAATCAATGACTTAGCCACCGTGAACCTGGGGACAAAAGCACCATCCGCGCCATACTTTACCCTTACATACTCGAACCCCAATGATTTTGTTTATATCAATGTTGAAGTGATGCAAAGATTTACGGGCGCTCCCCGCGTGTTCGAGAGTGTGTCCGGCTTATTGATCACTTCCGTAAGCCTGGATGGGGATGAATCTTTAATCAGCCTTAATTTTAACGTCGTGCCTGCCGCGGAAGGCTTGATCATTGAGGCTAACCTGGAGAGTGTGATTCCCCGGGCCAGTAGTTTTGATGGTATCGCGACTTTTTCTACAGTGGACAACAAGCTACGAATCCCCAGCCTGGAAGTAAATCTAGAAGGCTCAGTACTTGAAGTGCATAACGTCGTTTTTGGATTGAGTGACCTTGCTCGAGGGCGCTTCACGCTGGAATCTTACGACCAGTAACAGGTGGCAAAACTGACAGGGAGATCGATTATCGATGGCAGCAGCTAGAGGCGAATTTAGCTCCAGATTTGGATTCTTGATGGCGGCGACGGGGTCGGCGGTAGGCCTGGGAAACATCTGGGGCTTTCCTACCAATGCAGCTTCTAATGGTGGCGCAGCCTTTCTTATTGCCTACCTAGTACTCACTTTCGCATTAGCCTATCCTGCCCTGATGGCTGAATTGATTATCGGCCGTCACGCCAGGGCAAATGCCGTGACGGCGCTGAAGTCGATTTCCACTGGCCCCCGAAGCAGGTTGTTGGGAATCACCGTGGGCTTCGTCGGCATGCTCACAGTCAGTTTCATACTTAGCTTCTATGCCATTGTCAGCGGCTGGATGCTTGCATTTTTCTTCGATTCCATTGCTCGCTTGGTGGGTTTGGAATCTGCTTCCCAGTGGCTCACCCTGGATGCAGTGCCTCGCAATGCAATTTTCGTCGTCGTGTTCATGGTGGTGACGGTGATGATCGTCAGCGCAGGAGTCAAGGATGGTATCGAAAGATGGGCATCCAGATTGATGCCATTGCTGATCATCATTTTGATTCTTCTCACTATTTATGTGATGACTCTGCCTGGTGCAATGGATGGCGTACGTGTTTACCTAGTGCCTGACTTTCCCAGAATAGCGGATCCTCAATTGCTGGTCGATGCGATGGGACAGGCGTTCTTCTCCTTGTCACTCGGCGTAGGCACGATGCTGATCTATGGATCCTATATCAGCGAGAAGGAAGATCTGCCATTAATTGGCACCCTGGTGGCCTTGCTGGATGTCGGCATCGCGGTGCTGGCAGGGTTGCTGATTCTGCCAGCGATGTATGTCGCCCTGACTAATGGTGTTGAGATTTTTGACGAGACCGGTGCATTTATTGCCGGCCCTGGATTGATTGTCTCCGTACTGCCGGCACTGTTTGAGACCATGGGGGCAGCCGGGATTTTCGTTGCCATGGCTTTTTTCGTATTAATGACCATCGCATCCCTGACTTCTTCGATTTCCATGCTTGAGGTGCCTGTAGCTTATGCCGTGGAACAACATGGAATAGGGCGACAGAAGGCGTCATTGAGCATAGCGGCGATCATCACCGTGATTTCCCTGCTGGTTGTGTTCAATTTCGATTCCTTGTTTGACCTGGTCGTGACCTATACCACCGAATTCAGCCAGCCCATGCTGGCACTATTTTTCTGCGTCTTCGTGGCCTGGATATGGAATCGAAATGAGGCACTGGAAGAACTCAAGAAAGGCTGTCCCGCAGCGGAGTCCGGCTTGTTCTGGAAAATCTGGCCATTTTATGTAAAATTTATTTGCCCGATTGCCATATTGCTCGTCTACTTTCAGTAGGGAATGTCCTCGATAAGGAAGATTTCAGACAAGAGCCATAGCTGTGGCGTTGATGATATTAAGCAATAGATATGCTACGGTTTCGGCGGAGTAGTAAGCAGCCTGAACCAGCACTGCCGCCATCCCCGTCGTGACAAGACTGCAATGAGACTAAAAGCGATGACTACACCAGCACTGAATTCTACAGCAGCCAGGACCATTTTCAGCAGACGCAAATTCATAAGAGCGACGACGCTGATGTCGATCGGTTCGGGACTGACCATGCTGCCCGGCCCTCTGTTCGCAGCGGATTCCGGCTCGGAATTAGATATAAAGGCCCTCACTTTCGATGTTTTTGGCACCGTGGTGGACTGGCGTGCTTCGATCATCAGGGAAGGCCAGTTACTGGCTGCAAGAAAGGGTTATGACATCGACTGGGCCAGCTTCGCCGACAGTTGGCGCTCGGGCTATGGTCCGGCAATGAATCGAGTTAGAAACGGTGATTTACCCTGGACCAAGATCGACGACCTACATCGAATGATATTGGATGAGCTTGTGCTGGAGTACGAACTGGAAGGCATGAGCGAAGCAGAGTTAGATCATTTCAATCGGGCCTGGCACCGTCTGTCTCCCTGGCCGGACACCGTGGCGGGTCTAAACCGGCTCAAGACCAAGTTCGTGATAACAACGTTGTCCAATGGTAACGTTTCTCTGCTAACCAATATGGCAAAAAATGCCGGACTGCCCTGGGATGCGATTCTTTCAGCAGAACTGGCCGGTCACTACAAGCCGGATCCGGAAGCCTACCTGAAGGCTGTTGATTTGCTGAGTCTGCAACCCGAGCAAGTGATGATGGTTGCCGCTCATCCCGGTGACCTTCGCGCCGCCGCCCGCGTCGGATTGCGCACAGCCTACGTTATCAGACCGCTTGAACGGGGGCCTGGCCGGCCCGTAAATACAAACCCCGATGGAGAATTTGATTATACTGCCAGCGATTTCCTGGACTTGGCAGTACAACTCGGGGCTTGAGTTTTTGTCTACTATCGAATTGGACCGCTCCGTCAAAGCAGAGATCGTCAGTAAGATTCAGAAATATTTTACGGAAGAATTGCAGCATGAGATTGGTGGGTTCGAGGCTGAATTTTTATTGGATTTTTTCTCCGGTCAAGTAGGTAATTATTATTACAACCAAGGTCTGGCTGATGCATTGAAAGCGTTCGAAGGCAAGATCGAAGAATTCGCAGATATTGTTTATCAGTTAGAAAAAGATGTCCCTACCTCACCGCCCTAGCAATCAGGAGCCAATTCAGTCGGTAATGACTCGTAGTGGCAAGCGTATAAAGAATTCGCTGCCTTCTTTTGACTCCGATTCAAAAGTGATCTCACCTCCCAGTTTCTCGATCATGCGCTTGACGATAACCAAGCCAAGCCCGGTTCCCCGCGGTTCTTTTTCGGATAAATCATCCTCCCTGGTAAACTCCTGAAACATGCGTTTTTGAAATTCTGCACTCATACCTCTGCCGGTATCTCGAATAAATATCTCGATACAGAGTCGGCGACGGAAATAAACCGCCTTGTAACCGATCAGGATCGAGCCTCGTTCGGTAAATTTGATCGCATTGGTGAGGATGTTGAGTAGTGAATGTTGCAATCTAACTTTGTCGGTCTGCACTAAGAGATTGGCTGAGGCGAAATCTGTAGTGAGTGCCAGTCCCTTCTCCATCGCAGTGGGTAGGATCATATCCTTGACTTCGGTCAGGAAGTGGGAAATTTCGAGCAGTTCGAACTCGGGTTCGAAGGTATCCGACTCGAGTTCAGCCATCTCCAACAAATCATTGATGAGATTGTGCAGATAATCACTCTGTTGGATGACGGTTGTTATGTGTGCCTTGGTCGGCTCGTCCAGCTTATTGGATTGGGCAGCCAATAGCCGTTTCGAATTGGCCAGGATAAGATGTACGGGTGTGAGGAATTTCCTCGAGACATTTCGCAGGAAATCACCTTTCGCCTTGGTGTCCAGTCGAGCTCGGTCATATTCTTCGTTCTTAGCGCGGACAAACTCGGCCAGGGATGCGAAAAGCAGTAATACAGAGATGGTTATCAGAACTTCTCCAGTAGCGGTAGTAAAAGCACCTTTCTCTACGAGGCCTAGCTTGTAGCTTAACAGTGACGCTAACGCGAACAGGATCGCCGTCAGTGAAAATAATAGATACAGTGCCGATCGAGATCCCTGCACGGCTGTGATGCCGGCCATCAACAGCAAAATCAGTGATACCAGCACCGTCAGATAAATGATCGGTAGCACGATCGCCTGGGTAATCTGAGAGAAGGGACGATCAAAAAAATCACAGCGACTGGCAGCATGGCGTAGCTGAGAAATCTTAGAATAAGGTTTACCGAGTCTCGATAGCGGTGGTCAAATCGCAGATACTGACCGATGAGGTAAAGGCTCATGATTATAAACGCCGTAGCTACGTAGGAAAGGCGGGTGTTGATTTCAGCCGTATCTCCCCAGAACCAGACTCTGCCCATCCCGGTTGTAGTCAAAAAATAGACGATCATACCGCCAAAAAATAGGGCATAGGCGAGAAACTGCCGGTGTGAAAGATAGAAATAGAGGATCGCGCTGGCAGCAAAACAAAGGAATAAGAAGGCAAAGAAAGCGCCAAGAATCACCAGCGGCCCTTGCTGGTCCACGGCTAGCAGACCCATGGTGGTTAGCGTAAGCGGAATTTCAATGCCGGAACTGGACGTGACGCGAATATAAACTTGGGTTTCGCTGCCCTGGGGCGCCTGTTCAAACGGTACGATCGGTATTCGATAGGGGTAGGACTGTTGTGAAGTCGGAATGGAGTCGCCTAGCACAGATTTTTGAATTAGCTGGTCATCGCGGACGAAATAGAATTCAATTCGATCCAGTGTCGGAGAATCCAGGCTCAGCACTAGATCTTGACCTGCCGTGTCTTCCCCCGTCAGCCGAATATGGAACCAAAAGGCTGAGGATGACATTCCCATAGTGGGAATCGACTGTCTGGATCTTTGCCACTCAGATTCGCCACTGCGGATGTCATCGATGGAACGTTCGCGGCTGGGGTCTTCCAAGTAGTCAAGATACTGACCCAGGGTGACCGGTAGTTGATTGCCCCTGATATTGAGTTCTGCTGCCCACAGGCTGCTGTTAGCACAAAGCCAACAGCTGCATACCAGCAAGAGCCAGTTGCGAAACAACTGGATTGTTCGAGTCCTTGTTCTTGCAGATTGCCAGATTTTCACGGTGCACAAGCCCGGTGCGTTAACCCAGGGGTATTATAAGTCCTGGGAATTGACCAGTACCACGAATTAGGGTCGGCGGTGGGAAAATATCGACATCTCTTAACCAGATGCTTCCCTATTCCAGCGTAAACTGAAATACTCCGCTGCAACATTTTCCCCAACATGAGTCCGTCAACATGATAATGAGAAATACCGTTCTGAGCCTGTGTATCGGCTGTACCTTGGTCGCTTGTTCGGAGCCCGAAAGCAGCGAAAATAACAGGAATCTGGCAGGAGCAAATCAGGCCGTGAATGCAGTTGCAAGTACCCAGAACACCGAAAATCCGTTCTATGGCGAGAGCCCTCTCTACCTGAACTATCCTCAATTCGACAAAATTAAAAATGACCACTATTTGCCGGCCTTCGAGCGTGGCATGGCCGAGGAGACCTTAGAAATTGACGCCATCGCCGGCCAACAAGCCGCAGCTACGTTCGAAAACACAATCCGAGCGTTGGAATTGTCTGGCCAACTTCTGGCTCGCGTGGGCAATGTCTTCTTCAGCCTCGCCGGCGCTCATACCAATGATGATATTCGCGCCCTGCAACAACAACTGGCACCGGTCCTGGCAGCGCATAATGACAGTATATTGTTAAATCGGGCCTTGTTTGCGCGGATCAGCTCGCTTTACCAGCAACGCGAAACGCTGACAATGGATGCGGAGTCAAGTCGGCTGTTGCAGCAGTACTATGTGGATTTTGTGCGCGCCGGTGCTGCCCTCGAGTCCGATCAGCAGCAACGACTGAGGGAGATAAATGCTGAGCTGGCGGTACTGCGAACCCAGTTCAGCCAGAATGTGCTAAGCGAAGTGAATGCAATGGCCATCGTAGTCGACTCGCGAGAAGAATTGACCGGCCTCGATGAGGCCACCATTACTGCCGCAGGAGAGGAAGCGATTAAGAGGGATCTGGCAGGGAAATATGTCATCCCCTTGCGCAATACCAGCGGCCAGCCGGCACTGGCTAGCTTGCAGAATCGTTCCCTGCGCGAGCGTATGCACCGAACCTCCTTGTCGCGAGGCAGCCACGGTGGCGAATTCGACAATCGTGAAATATTGTCGAAGGTGCTGCGCCTGCGTTCGGAGCGCGCACAACTGCTGGGTTATGAGACTCACGCGGACTATATATTGGAAGATCAGACAGCCCAGAGTGTAGCAGCTGTGAATCGGCGCCTGGCCGAACTGGCTCCACCGGCTGCCGCGAATGCACGACGGGAAGCTGCGGCTCTGCAGCAGATGATCGAGGAAGAGGGCGGGGATTTCGAACTGGCTTCCTGGGATTGGGATTTCTATGCCGAAAAGCTCCGGGCGGCACGCTATGATTTCGACGCGGCGGAATTAAGACCCTATTTCGAGATTGATAACGTCCTGCGCAAAGGTGTGTTCTATGCCGCAGAAAGACTGTACGGCATTCGCTTCGAAGAAAGAACAGATCTACCGGTTTATCAGGAAGATGTGCGGGTTTTCGAAGTCTATGACAGTCAGGGGGCGACCCTGGCAATATTCATCGCCGATTATTATGCGCGTCCCAGTAAGCGCGGCGGTGCCTGGATGAACGCTTATATTTCCCAGAACAGTTTGTTGAATACTCAGCCCATCGTGGCGAATCATCTGAATATCACCAAGCCACCAGCGGGTGAACCCACGCTGTTAACATTTTCTGAAGTGACAACGATGTTCCATGAGTTTGGTCACGCGCTGCACGGCATGTTTTCCAGTGTCGAGTATCCCTATTTCGCCGGCACCAGTGTGCCCAGAGACTTTGTGGAGTATCCGTCCCAGGTTAACGAGATGTGGGCGGTCTGGCCTGAAGTAATGGCAAATTATGGGGTTCACTATCAAAGCGGGCAGCCAATGCCTGGGGAGCTGCTGGAAAAAGTACTGGCGGCGCAGAAATTTAACCAGGGTTTTGCGACCACCGAATACCTGGCAGCATCTATCGTAGATCAGGCCTTGCACCAACTGTCTCTGGATCAAGTGCCTGGTCCCGATGAGATCATGGCTTTCGAGGCGCAGGCCCTTAGCGCGGCCGGAATTGCGCTCGATAGTATTCCACCACGTTATCGAAGCCCCTATTTTTCACACATCATGGGCGGTTACTCGGCAGGATATTACTCCTACATCTGGAGCGAAGTGCTGGACGCGGATACCGTCGAATGGTTTAAGGAAAACGGTGGTTTACTGCGGGAGAATGGCGATCACTTTCGACGCACCCTGTTATCGAGGGGCGGAAGCGAAGATGCGATGACCTTGTTCAGGAACTTCAGGGGTAGAGACGCAGATATTCAGCCGCTGCTGGTGCGCCGAGGACTAGATTAGAGGTGCCCTAGATCAAGCCTCGTCGTCGCCGCCGATGTCTTGGTCATGGTGGCGGTTTTGCTGCCACTTAGGGCTAACAGAATCAGGCTGAGTTCATCCCAGGGATTCGCTCTGGACAACCCCTTGATGGACTGATCGATGCGACGAGCGTGGTCCAGCAACTGCCAGATCATGGTCACCGTCATCCGCTCGAGTGCCTTCGACACGGCCTGTTTGCGATTAAACCAGACCCGTGCCGACTGGATAATGGCGTTTAGCTGCTGGCCCTGTGCTTTCTTTTCCAGCATGGGCAACAGGGCGCGAAGCTCGCGGGTGATAGCCCCTAATACTACCAGTGGAAACAAGCCCTCGTTACGCAGGCCAGACAACATTTTCTGAGATCGCAGCGAATCCCCCAGCAGGGCCGTATCGACTAAGTGGTAAACACTGTAGCGGGAACTGTCGGCAACCACCTGCATGACAGTTTTCACATCGAGCTTGATCGACGTTCCCGGGGCGGCGTTCGCCAGAAGTTTCAGTTTTTCTATTTCCTGTACCGCTGCCAGCAAATTGCCTTCAATTTTATCCGCTAATAGTTGGATGGCATCATGATCCGCATGAATGTCCTCACGCAGAAGTCTCTGACTCAGCCAGCCAGCCAGCTTATCTCTAGGCACCGGCCAAATTTGTAGCAACACACCCGCTTGCTCAATCTGGGTGAACCACTTGGTCTTGATTGCAGCGGCATCCAATTTGGGGCTAAGAATCAGGATCAGTAAATCTGCATTGGGGTCTTGCACATAGTTATGAAGTGCCTTCTTGCCCGCATCATCCAGCCTGGCCGAGCCGAGGCGTAACTCGATGATTTTCAGCTTACAGAAGAGAGAAAGATTGCCGGTGGCATTGATAAATTGATTCCAGTCGAAGTTTTTATCGACGTTAAAGACTTCTCGCTCCAGGAAGTCGCGATGCCGATAATGCTGACGAATAAGGTCAGCCGATTCCTGCATCAGCAACGGCTCATCGCCGGCCAGCCAGTAGATGGCCGGGTCGGTGCTGCTGAGAGTTCTCTGTAATTGTTCGGGTCTTATTTTCAATTGCTGAGATTGCTGGTCACGGATATTGTTGGGAATGCTTGTAAGCGTGCTTAGGTTTCTACCGCTTCCAGTCGTCGCATGAGTTGGTTGACCAGTTCGCGGCGCATTTCGGCGGTGATGATTTCCACTTCTTCCTGGGTGCCAGCAATATTGGCGATATCCTCGAAGTAAATGCGCTCCACCATGAGTGTCTCCGGGGAAATGAGATATCTCTCGGCATTACCCAGGGCGATATTGATGGAGAGACGCATCTCGTACTGGGCCGCACGCGCACGAGGATTCACCGTAATCGGGCGACTGACGATCCTCTCGTTGCTCACCAGCAGCACCGGCGAATCCGAATTCGTCAATGCCACCGCTTCGATAGAGACATCCGCAACTTCCAGAGAACGCCGCAGCAAACGAGAAAATTCACTGTTTGGCTGTTCCATATCGAGCTGAATGACCTGAAACTTGGACGACAGCACATCGCTGCCGCGCAGGCTAAACCCACAACTGCTAAGGATTACGGAGACGCAGCTCAAGATGAGGAGCCGATAGACGGTGATCATATTCAATAACCGGACTAGTTCACTACGATATTAACCAATCGCCCGGGAACTACAATCACTTTGCGCACGGTTCCGTTGTCAGTATATTTTTTGATAGCCTCGTGATTCAGTGCGATCTGCTCCATGGCATCGTGGTCCAGATCTTTTTGGACATCGATCCTGGCTCGTAACTTGCCATTGACCTGTAATACGATTAGCACCGTGGATTGGATCAGCGCAGATTCATCCACCAGCGGCCAGGATGCATCTATGACCGCCCCCTCATGACCCAGATGCTGCCACAGCACATGGCAAAAATGAGGAACTATGGGCGCAAGCACCAGTATGATTGTCTCCAGGGCTTCCTGCTTGATCAACTTGTCGTTGTCGCTATCGCTGGCATCGGAATCCCTGGTCAGGGTATTGAGTAATTCCATGGTTGCCGCTATGGCGGTATTGAACATATGGCGGCGACCAAAATCATCGCTGGCCTTGAGTCTGGTCTGGTGGGTTTTCAAGCGGATTTGTTTCTGGGCGCTGGTTAAATCCAGATCTGCAAAATCAATCAGTTTGCGAGGCCTATGAGCGGCCACGATCTTCCACAATCGCTTCAAGAATTTGTGACAACCCACGACGCCGCTGTCTTGCCACTCCATGGATTGATCAGGCGGTGAGGCGAACAGCGTAAACATGCGCACCGTATCGGCACCATAGCTCTCGATCAGGGGCAAGGGATCGACCGTGTTGCCCTTCGATTTAGACATCTTGCTGCCGTCCTTAATCACCATGCCCTGAGTCAGCAGCCTGGTGAAAGGCTCATCTGAGCTTACCAAGCCCTCGTTGCGCATAAGCTTGTGGAAGAAACGGGCATACAGCAGGTGCAATATTGCGTGTTCTATTCCGCCGATGTATTGATCCACTGGCAACCAGTAATCTGCACGTTGGTCCAGCATGGCCTCATCTTGATCGCGACAGGCATAGCGTGCGTAATACCAGGATGATTCCATAAAGGTATCGAAGGTGTCAGTTTCCCTCCTAGCTAACGCGCCACAGCGTGGACAGTTCACTTCGTAAAATTCGGCGAGCCTCGGTAGAGGTGAACCGCTGTCGTCGAATTCAATGTCTTCGGGTAACAGCACCGGAAGATCCTTGTGGGGCACCGCAACCGCTCCACAACTTTCGCAGTTGATGATTGGTATCGGTGCGCCCCAATACCGCTGTCTCGATACGCCCCAGTCCCGCAAGCGGAAATTTACTGTTTTCCGGCCCTTACCCTTGGCCTGGAGGTGCGCTTCGATGGCGTCGAAGGCGTCCTTGAAATTCAAGCCATCGAACTCGCCAGAATTAATGAGAATGCCTTTTTCAACAAATGCCTGTTGCTCCAGATCACAATCTGTTTTGGCCGATGCCGGCCGCACCACCTGCTTGATTTCAAGCCCGTACTTTTTTGCAAACTCCCAGTCTCTCTGATCGTGACCGGGTACCGCCATCACGGCGCCGGAGCCATAGGACATGAGGACGAAATTGGCCACAAAAATTGGCAGCCGTTGTTGACTGATCGGATGTATGGCCTGCAGCTTGGTGTCCATGCCGACTTTTTCCATGGTAGCCAATTCGGCCTCGGCTACCTTGACGCTTTTTTGCGCCTCGATAAACTCCGCCAGCGCGGGGTTCGATTCAGCCGCCTTCGCCGCGAGTGGGTGTTGTGGCGCAATGGCCATATAGGTCACTCCCAGCAATGTGTCTGGCCGTGTCGTATACACCGAAAAGGTCTTGAGTGCGTCATCGTCTTCATCGGCGACGTCGAACTCCAGTTCCACCCCCTCTGAGCGCCCGATCCAGTTGCTCTGCATGGTGCGGACCCGTTCCGGCCAAGCGTCGAGATCATCGAGACCGTCCAGCAATTCCTGGGCGAAATCCGTAATCTTGATGAACCATTGGGGTATGCTGCGGCGCTCGACCACTGCGCCTGATCTCCAGCCGCGGCCATCCACAACCTGCTCATTAGCGAGCACGGTCTGGTCGACAGGATCCCAATTAACTTCGGCTTCCTTTTTATAGACCAGGCCTTTTTCAAACAGCCGCGTGAAGAACCACTGTTCCCAGCGGTAGTAGTCACTGTTACAGGTGGCAATCTCGCGACTCCAGTCATAGGCGAAGCCCAGGCGCTGCAACTGCTCGCGCATGTAGTTAATATTGCTATAGGTCCATCTTGCCGGCGCGGTCTTGTTCTCCATGGCGGCGTTTTCTGCTGGCAGTCCAAAAGCATCCCAGCCCATGGGCTGCAATACATTCTTGCCTTGCATGCGCTGGTAACGGGCTATAGCATCGCCGATAGAGTAATTTCGGACGTGACCCATGTGCAGATTGCCGCTCGGGTAGGGAAACATCGACAGGCAATAGAACTTCTCCCGGGAACGATCTTCGGTCACAATGAAACTGTCATGCTCGTGCCAATAGCGCTGGACGCTGGCTTCGACTTGCTGGGGTGAATAGTTGGGTTCAGTCTTGGGCATCGTTGCGGGAAAACGTAAATTAAGCAGTGTGTTGCAAAAGCCCGCAAGCATAACCCAGACCAAGCCTTACAGGTAGTGGCTGACAGTAAAAATCCAGCTGCAAGCTTTGCTCTCAGTCCAGGGTCTAATAAACCACTGCCACGATCGATGGATCAGGACCAATCGGGAGTTGCAGTAGCAGATTAATCGAGATGGGAAAGGGGAGCAGGGTCAATGAACATCAGCCAAAGAAGACTTTCGATGGCAGTAGCGGCGGGTGCTGCCGGTTTCGCCGGTCCGGTTGCGGCAGATTTCGATCAATGGCGAATTAGTGAGATATTCACCAATGCCGATGCGACTATTCAATATGTCGAACTGGTAACCATGGACATGAATCAGGGTGATGTGGCCGGATTGGTCTTAACTGCGATGAATGCTGACGGTCAACAGCAAAACATTGCGATCCTGATGAACGATCTGAGCGGAGACACCAGCAACCGGATTCTGCTCATTGCCACCGAGTCATTCGCCGAATTAACCGACTTGAATCCGGATCTACTGGTGCCCGATGGTTTTCTCTTTACCGAAGGAGGCCCATCAATTTTGCCAATGGCACCGCCACCATCGAATATGCGGCCAGTCAATTTCCCAAGAATGGGGTGCAGGCGATCGATGGTGATGGCGCAGCTATCAGTCCCGGGCCGACGAATTTCGCCGGCGATTCGCGGTCGGTGTCAGTCGAGACCAACGCCAGTTTCGACTCTGTTGCCTCGGTTGTGGTTCTACCGGTGGTGGATGTACCTGGTACCGGATTGGCCAGGGTGAGCTTCGATGTCAACCTGGCGACTTTGGAGTTTACCCTACGCGATGATTTTTACATATATGATGCCGGGATACTCGCCGGCAATACCCCGGCCCAACTGCAGGCGAGTTATTGTCAAAAGTGGTGTTTCAGCATCTGAATCAAGCGGCGGCCTGATCGATTGCTGTCACCTCGATTCCATCTTTGAATTTAATTCCCGTAATTACCTTCGCCAAGTAATTAAACCC
>Ga0208748_1000423_pt1 | contig 21692 bp, 16 predicted proteins | sample Knorr_S7_td_Bott_FD_185599 | JGI IMG/M metagenome (GOLD analysis project Ga0208748, IMG submission 185599) | Marine microbial communities from Southern Atlantic Ocean transect - Knorr_S7_td_Bottom_ad_4513_LV_A (SPAdes) (version 2) | ecosystem: Environmental > Aquatic > Marine > Oceanic | place... | reverse complement strand
TGTTTCTTGGTGGAGATGCCAGCAGATGCAGTTGTGCCTGCAAGTAGTAGAGATGAAACAAAAACTAGGATGATTAGTATTAGTCTCATGGGTTAAATAGTGGCTGTTTTAGGAGAAACCTATATATAACAACATTTTTATTGTTTTTCAAGGTTATTTAGAATATTCATGTAGGTTCTAATATTTTTTTTGGGGGGATTGTCTCGCTCTCTAAATAACAAAGTAGGGGGGGTACCCCGTAGGGGTGGTAGGGGGACTATAATGTTGCAAATTTGTTGCACTAGACCACAAATAAGTACAATATTGTAGTTTGTTGTTGATTACACATCTAACTGATATTACATCTTTAATCAATTGTGTATTGTTGTGATTTACAGTTGTAATCTCACTTTTAATCAGGTGGTCCGGGGTTCGAGCCCCCGCCGACCCACCAAGGAAAAGAGTAACTTATCAAGAATTCCTGCCTCTCTCACTTGCAATTGTGCCGTTTTTACGCTATTCAATTAAAGCTGAAACGTCAATCCTCTTGAAACTCAACCACAAGCAACAACAAAAAAAGGAATGATATGAAATTTTTATCGATAACAATCAGCAGAAAATTGTTTTTTATTTTCATAATAAACTCAATTATTACTGTCACTATTTCCGGAATGGTTATATTTTCATTTTTAGGATTATCGAGTCAATTCAACTTTAATTCCGAACTTTCAACCTATAAAAGCACACTTGATTCCATCAGGATTGAACAATCCAAGCTGAAAGGTCACGCACAATCATTTTATTTGAATGTGTCAGATGAAACCATCAAAGAAGGACTTGGAAACATAGGTGCTTCAATCGTCTTTATTAAAGGGTCACTGGCAAAATTGAAAGATGAAAATAACGAGACAATCAGCAGCAGTTCTCTTGGCAGTATTCACAGATTTAATTTGGATGAGCACAAATTAAACAAAATTGAGTCATTGAAAGCAAAATATGGAACAGCAATGCCTTCGGAACAATATGACGCAGAATTAAATGAATTGAAGAAAAAACTGAAAAACAAAACATTTATCTTTGACTTCCAACTGGAAGATTTAATTTCCAGAACCGGAGACAAAGAATTGGATCAACTGCTTCGCTCCTCGAAATTTTCGACTGTTATTTCAAAAGATTTGGAACAGATCGAACAAGGAGTATATAATCTTAAAATTTTTACTAAAAGAATTGCGGAGGTTTCCAGTGAGAAGATGAACTCCGGTCCTGTTGCCAAAAAGAATATATCTAATCTAATCAATGCCTTTAATGATTTTAAAAGTAAAAGAAAGAGGATCATTTTTAAACTAAGAGCAAAACGAAGTCTGATCGCGGGCAAACCGGAATACGAAACTTTCATGCAAAAAATGATGGGAGGTGAGGCAGATGGAGTTGATGGATTCCAGAAAAAAGAATTCCTTACTCAAAATTTATATTATCAGTTGAATTTACTTATTGTAGAACTGGATGAAATCATGAGTGCGTCACAAGCAAAACGGGATGATGTGGGTTCAGCAAATCTCTCAGATCTTGAATGGATGTTGGATGATTACAAACTGATCAGGGATGATTTGACTACGATCGTCAACGAAACTGAGACGCAGAGCAACATTGATTCATTCAAAAATGTTGATGAACAATTCATGAAGACTTTTGAAAGCGTCAAAAAGTCAGGGTTACTGGTCAGTGAAAGTAAATTGCTGGACAACAATTATACAGAGTTAAATCTTGGCTTGTCGAGGATTCTGGGAGATATAAATGCAGTAATCAATGAAGACATTGAAAAAATCAATGCAAGTGTGATTGGAGAAACGGGAACCTTCATCTGGGTCGTGATGATCATCACAGTAATCGGACTGCTTGTCAGCCTCTTGTTCGGTTTTATGGTGAGAAGGTCCATTACCGCTCCCGTGAACGATCTTGTTACCATGTCAAAGGACATTGCGCAGGGAGAGGGCGACCTAACCAAAAGGATTATGGTTGCCGGTAAAGATGAGCTTGGTGAATTGTCAACCTGGTTCAACATGTTTCTTCAACGTCTCAACAATATGGTAGTTGAGGTCAAAAAACATGCCTCAAACATTAATGTTTCCTCGCAGGAGATGGCACTCGGCAACCAGGATTTGTCAAACCGTACCCATCAGCAAAGTTCTTCGCTGGAAGAAACTGCCACCGCAATGGAAGAAATCAACAGTATTGTGCAGAACAACGCGGAAGATGCAAAAAACGCGAATGAAATTACACAGAAAGCACAGCAATCTGTGGTTGACAGCAGAACCGAATTACTTGAGACAGTCAACAAATCCATCGATACAAACCAGGAGATGCTGCAGAATCTTCAGCAAACAAATACAAGTGTAGTTGAAGCCATGGAAGAAATTATGGAGAGCTCCAAAAAAATTGAAGGAATCACCACACTAATGAACGACATCGCTTTTCAAACAAATCTACTTGCGTTAAATGCTTCAGTCGAGGCAGCAAGGGCTGGGGAGCATGGCAAAGGTTTTGCCGTTGTAGCGTCCGAGGTGCGGAAACTTGCACACCGTTCCGCAAAAGCGTCTACGGAAATTGGAGTGTTGATTCAAACCAGTCTGGAACGCATAAATTCCGGGAGAAAACTTGTAAAAGATGGAGAGCAGGGGATGGATGAAATGAGAACTAAAATAGAAAACATGCTCAACAACCTCAAAGTTGAGAGTGATTCTAATCTCAATGGAATTTTGCAATCAGTCAAGGAAGTTTCAGAAGTGATGGAAAACATCAAGGTGGCCTCACAGGAACAGGCGGAAGGTGTGGATCAAATCAACAGGACGATTGCGGACATGGACCGTATTACGCAGGAAAACTCTGCCCTGGTCGAGCAAAATACCACTGCAAGCCAGCACATGGCTGAGGAAGCAGAGCAATTACAGACGCTTCTCAATACCTTTAAAGTAGAAGAAAAGGGTTCAACGAATACAGAAAGACACTCAATACAAATTGAACAGAACAAAACCGGACATGGTCAAGGCGCGGTTGAAAAACTTCCGGGAAATACAGCATCTGAAAAACCGCAGGAATTGCTATTGGATATGGAAGACAAAGCTCAACCTCCTTTCAGATAAATTTTCCGCTCACTCTAAACTTACCAGTGTCCTGTATCATTTAAAAATTAGGGTCTGTGCCATAACGAGTGAGCTTAGAAATAACACCAGAATTAATTCCGAGGTTTTTAAGATAACAGATATTCTTAACCGATTTATCGGGTTACCACTTTATTTCTGGTCAGATAAGGCAAGCATTGACACACTACACGAGGAAATATAGATTAGACTTGCCAAAAGATTATTAAGATGAGAGATTTTTTTCTAGCGTCAAATCACTACTATTTTAAAATGGGGGTTTTTTAACAAATTCAACCATGTTAATAATTTACAACAATCAATAAAATATAACACATAGAGTTAATATGAAAATGTTTTCGATGACAATAAGTAGAAAATTATTTATTGTTTTTTTAACAAATTCTTTTGTAACAATTATTATTACAGGATTGGTTATTCAGTCCTTTATTGGAATATCGAGTTCAATTGAATTTAACTCAAAGAGGTTTTCACTTTTTAAATCAAATCTAGATTATTTAAGACTGGAACAGGAAAAATTAAAAAAATCTACAATACTACTCAATCTTGATTCAATTAAGAATCAAAAAGAATTTGTATTAGCATTAGTAGACTCTGTAAACAATGTTGATGAATTAATAAAACAATTGTCAGATGAAAAATATAATCAGATTCATAAGCTAATTTTAAAAGATGACAAAGATGTTATCAGTGGAATAAATCAAATTAGCAGTATTAATAGCGTAATGATGTTAGGTCTGGTAAAAATAAAAAGAACCCTGACTGGCCTTGAACAGGTAGATGTCAAATTAAAAAAACAAACTCCTATTTTAAATGCAGGTTTTGAGGGGTTTGATAAAAGCATAGATAAAATTTATGGTCGTATATTTATGATGAGGTCAATGTCCGGAAGTGTTACTGAAAGTGTAAGTGCAACAAAGACCAAAAAAAGAGGAGAATTTAAAGAAAATTATTACAGGATAATTCAGGATTACAAGACGATCTACACTAATATAACTAAGTCAAGGGGAACCGAAAAAGTTGCTGATGTCAAACAACTGTATGAAAAGAGTTATCAGGAATTTGATGAATTTTATAAATTATTTAAAGTGGATACATACAAAAAACTCTACAATAATTTCATTAATTCGTTAACAAAAAACTCTGATTTAGTTCTTCTAGAATATGGCTTATTGAAAGATTTAAGTAATTATGTGAATGATTTCAACAATTCTAACATTTCACTAGAAACAACTATTGAGAATGTGGGAGGCGTGGTTAATTTAGAATATGATAAGTCTTCTGATGATGTAGTAAATGAAGCACAGCAATTTATCTGGATCGTACTTGTAATCAGCATAATCGGTTTCATTGTCAGTCTGTTAGTCGGATATTTTGTGAGAAGGTCCATAACTGTTCCTGTGAATGACCTCGTCACAATGTCAAGGGATATTGCCCAGGGAGAAGGCGACCTTACCAAAAGGATTATGGTTTCCGGCAAAGACGAACTTGGTGATCTGTCAACCTGGTTTAACATGTTTCTTCAACGTCTTAACAATATGGTATCTGAGATTAAAAAACATGCTGCAAATATCAATGTATCATCCCAAGAGATGGCTCTGGGCAACCAGGACCTCTCTAGCCGCACCCATCAGCAAAGCTCCTCGCTGGAAGAAACCGCCACTGCAATGGAAGAGATAAACAGCATTGTGCAGAACAACGCGGAGGATGCAAAAAACGCGAATCAAATCACACAAAAAGCACAGAAATCTGTGGTTGACAGCAGAACAGAATTACTTGATGCCGTCAACAGTTCCATCGAAACAAACCAGGAAATGCTGCAGAATCTCCAGAGCACAAATACCAGCGTGGTTGAAGCCATGGAAGAGATAATGGAGAGCTCCAAAAAAATTGAGGGAATCACTACACTGATGAACGACATTGCCTTCCAGACCAACCTTCTTGCACTTAATGCTTCAGTTGAGGCAGCACGTGCTGGAGAGCACGGAAAGGGTTTCGCGGTTGTAGCATCTGAGGTCCGTAAACTTGCGCACCGTTCTGCAAAAGCATCTACGGAGATTGGAGTGTTGATTCAGACCAGTCTGGAACGCATAAATTCCGGACGGAACCTGGTAAAAGACGGAGAGAAAGGGATGGATGAAATGAGAACTAAAATAGAAAACATGCTTAATAACCTCAAATCTGAGAGTGATTCCAATCTCAATGGAATTTTGCAATCAGTCAAGGAAGTGTCCGAAGTAATGGAAAATATCAAGATTGCTTCCGAAGAACAGGCCGAGGGAGTGGATCAGATAAACAAGACAATTGCAGATATGGACCGTATTACGCAGGAAAACTCCGCACTGGTCGAGCAAAATACCACTGCAAGCCAGCACATGGCTGAGGAAGCAGAGCAATTACAGACGCTTCTCAATACATTTAAGGTTGAAGAAACGGGCTCCAAAGAAATTGAAAGTCATACCAAACAGATTGAACAGATTAACCTGGGACAAAAACAAGTGAGGGTTAAGAACATTATGTCGAAGATAGAACCTGAAACCCCAAAGGAATAGCTAATAGGTACGGAAGACAAATCCATACCATCTTTCAGAAAAAATACTTTACTCACTAAAAACTATCTAGACTCACTGATTGCAATGCAAATCACCAAAAGTCCAAATAACACTGCAACTGCAAAATTAATGTCGGTTCCTGAACCAACGGAAGATGAATTCAATCTTTTTCGAAAACTGGTTCTGAAGGAACTTGGCTTTGAGTGGGGAGATGACAAGAAGTATTTGCTCTACGCACGAGTTCAGAGAAGGCTGCAAAAAAACCGACTGCAAACTTTCCAGAACTATTATGATTTTATTGAAAAAGATGAAAACAGTAGTGAGCGGCAGTATCTCTATAATGCTGTAACTACAACCAAAAGCGAGTTCTATAGGGAAAAACAGCATTTCGAATTTCTTCGTCAAAATATTTTCCCAGATTTGAAAAACCATACATCCCGTCGACAGCGTAAGTTGAGATTTTGGAGTGCAGGTTGTTCCAGCGGTGAGGAACCTTATACACTGGCAATGGAAGCTCATGATTATTTTGGTGCCAGTTTCATTTCTAACGGAGGACTACGGATTCTAGGTTCTGATGTAAATACTGAGGTGCTTGAATCTGCTGTTACCGGTTGTTATGCAGAAAAATTACTCAGTCCAATCCCTGTCGCATTCAGCAAGCGATATTTTTTTTCGGAATCTAAAGAGATTAATTCTCATCATCAGATAAAAACTGAAATTCAGCAGTTAATCCAGTTTCGTCAGTTTAATTTAATGTCTGCAAAATACCCGATTGCGACAAAATTTCAGTTGATCTTCTGCAGGAATGTACTCTATTATCTGCAACCGGAAAGGCGGGAATTTTTAATCAGGAAACTGGTTGATCACCTTGAAGAAGGTGGATGGCTGGTTTTGGGAATAACAGAATCGGGATATAAAATTGATAAAATGAAAAAGCATTCCATCAGCATCTATCAAAAAATATGACCTACTTTTTAATTTAAAAACATCTATGGAAATTGTATTGGAAAGTACCGGAATGAAAGTAAAAGGCAATTGTGTCATTCAAGAGCTTCAGCCTCTACAAAAGACTATGCTTGAAACAATCAACTCTGAACGCAGCAGCATTGAGATTGATTTATCTGAAATAAGAGTTATCGACACTGCAGGGGTTCAGCTACTCGCTGTTTGCCGTAAAAGCGCACTGGAAAAAGGGAAAACTTTCCGGATTACATCGGAGTCCGAAGCAGTCAGGGAAGCACTAAAGATAACAGGATTGGAATCGATGCTGGAAAATTCAAAGAAAGCTTAGGTTGATATGTCCGCAAAAATTATGACAGTTGACGATTCAAGGACTATCCGGGGGCAAGTCCGGAGAATACTTGAACAGCAAACTGAAGAAAATTACACCATTGTGGAGAAGGGTGATGGTTTAGAAGCCTTGCGTTGGCTTTCAGACTGTTTAATAAAAGATCTTCCAGATGTGATTGTTTTAGACCGGAACATGCCAAATATGAGTGGCGATGAATGCATCAGAATTCTAAAGAAGGATGATGACTGGAAGAATATCCCCGTTCTTTTTCTCACCGCCCAGAGCGACATTCGTCAACTGGTGCTCGGTCTGGCGAAACTTGGAGCAGATGATTACTTGCCAAAACCTTTTGATTTTGATGAACTGGCGGCTCGTGTCAAAGTGATGGTGAGAATCAAACAGGCAGAGGATGAATCACGAAGGCTCAACAAGGATTTGGAACTGTCATTGATTCAGCAGCAAAAAGCATTTGAAGAGTTGAAAACAACAAAAATGCGCCTTGCTGAAACGGAAGCAGCGGCAAAACTGACAGCGGTATTTGAAAAATTTGTTCCCAAGGAATTTATTAAACGCATCGCACCAGATGGGCTGGAGCATTTAAAATTTGGAAAGGCGGATACTGATTTTATTAGCATCCTTTTCTGTGATATCAGATCATTTACAAGTCTTTCTGAGAAGATGTCGCCACAGGAACTCGTAGATTTTCTCAATGATTATTTCAAACGGATGACCGGTCCAATTTCCGAAAACAAAGGATTTGTTGATAAATTCATCGGAGACGCAGTGATGGCATTGTTCAGCATTCCGGATGAGCCCAATGCCGCAGATGCACTAAACAGTGTCGTTGCTGCAATTGGAATGCAGCAACAGATTGATTCGTTCAATATCGACAATGAACTTACAGATGAAAAACTATTAAGGATTGGCATTGGGATTCACAGTGGAACCGTTATTATTGGGACAGTTGGCTCTGAAGAACGCATGGAATCAACTGTTACAGGAGACACGGTAAATCTTGCTGCAAGATTGGAGGGTTTGACTAAATTCTATAGAAGTAAGATATTAATTTCTCAATCAACTTATGAATTTATCAAAAAGGAAGAATCACTGGAATTTCGTGAACTCGATCTGGTTCAGGTAAAGGGAAAAGAAGAACTGGTCACCATAATTGAAGTCTGCAATAGTGATCCTGAACCAATTCGTGAACAAAAACTAGGCAGTCGGGAAAAGTTTGCAGAAGCCTTGAAAAACTATCGGGATCAAAAATGGACAGCAGCGACGACAAAATTCAAATCCTGCTTAAAAGACTGTCCTGAAGACGGAGCGGCTGCATTATACCTGGATCGCTGCAAAACTTTTAAGAAAACACCTCCCCCAAAAGACTGGAAGGGACAGCAGGTTTTTGACCAGAAATAAATGAACAAAAATAATAAATAATTCTTAATCATTCAAAACAGGTAGAGATAAAGTGGACAATCCAGCTTTGGAAGAGTTTGTTGAGGAGGTCGAGGAGATAATCGAGGATTTGGAGGAAGGAGTCCTTCTACTCGAGGAACAACCAAAAAAACGCTCGCTGATTGATCGTATTTTTCGTGACATGCACACCATAAAAGGCGGTGCAGGAATGGTCATGGAGACAGAATTAGCAGAATATGCCCATCATTTCGAAAACCTTCTGGACAAAGCACGGAACGGAGAAATTGTCTGCACTCCGGAAATGGCATCTCTACTACTAAGATCCATTGATGGATTCAGATCTTTTTTGGACAAAATTCGTGAAGGTGGAGATGTTGATCAACAATTAATAAATGAAACACTTGAACAACTCAGAGAATTTGAAAAGAATGCCGGCAAGACTGCAACAAAACCTGCTGCCAAAAAATCTGTTGAAAAAACAAAAGGAACTGATGTTTCGCAAAATGAATCAACTCCGGATGAAAAGATAAAACCTGAGCAAAGTTCTGCACCTGAAGAGAAAAAGATTGAAAGCGATAAGTCAGAAGAACAGGAAGAAGTTCAGTGGGATGATGAAGATGAAGGAGAAGAAACCGCTTATCTGCTTCATCTGAAGTTTGATTCAGAAATGTTGCGTAAAGGCTCAGATCCAATTCTGTTAATAAAGGATTTAACAGAGCTAGGAGATTTGGCCATGATTCCACATTTAGGACGTCTTCCGGACCTGAAGAATCTTGATCCTGAAGAAATACATTTATGGTGGAGTGCGAAGCTGGTAACCACCCATCCTGCAGAGGAAATTGAAAATATTCTGATTTTCTTTCAAGATGATAAAAATGAAGTTAATTTTGAAGCAGCGGAATCTCCTCCGGGGGATCCGGGACTTGCCTCTTTTGGAATTTATGGGGATCAAGAAAGCGAAGAACAAAGCAAAGAGCAAGAACAAAGCAAAGTTGATGAATCGGAAGTAGAAACCAAATCAGAACCAGAACCAGAAGCAGAAGCGGCAGCAACAGATGATCAAGAAGCAAAAGTCGGTGAAGACTCTAAAAATGAAATAACACAAGAACCTGACTCACCTGAAGAACAACAAAAAACAGTATCCGCTCCGGAAATACAGAAATCATCACCTCCTAAGGCTGATGCAAAGAAAGATACAGGGATCAAAACCACACAGTCAATTCGTGTCACGATTGACAAACTTGACAATTTGCAGAACCTTGTTGGTGAAACAGTTATCAATCAAGCCCGCCTGCACCGCTTAAGTGACAAGATCATGGAGATCGATGTAAATCTAGGAGAGATGCTTTCACAGTTTGTGGAAGACAACGAAAAGTCAGTGCAGGAACTCCAGGATCAGATTTTACAGGTACGCATGATTCCAGTGGGCAGCATCTTAAATAACATGAAACGAACGGTTCGTGATTATGCCACCCGCAGCAAAAAGAAAATCAGGTTGGAAATTGAAGGCGGAGATACAGAATTAGATAAAACAGTCACAGAACAGCTCCAAGGACCTTTGGTGCATTTAGTACGCAACTCAATGGATCATGGGATAGAAGATTCAGAAACACGTGAAAAACAAGGCAAGGATCCCACAGGCACCATCTCGCTTAAAGCATCACAACAGGAGGGTTATGTTATTGTCGAAATAGAAGATGACGGGAAAGGTATTGATCCCAAAGTAATTTTTGATTCTGCAGTGAAGAAAGGATTTGTAAATGAAACAGATGAACTTACTGAAGATGAAATTTATAATTTGCTTTTTCTGCCGGGTTTTACGACAACTACTGAAGTAACAGATGTTTCCGGACGCGGAGTGGGGATGGACACCGTCAAACGTGACATTGAAGCATTGCTTGGAACAATTGAAATTTCAAGTGAGCTGGGTAAAGGCACCAGTACTAAACTTAAATTACCGCTTACACTTGCCATCATTGAAGGGATGATGATTAACGTAGGTAATCAGGTTTTTACCATTCCTCTACTTTCGGTAAATGAGTCGCTAAGGCCGGTTCCAAAACAAATTAAAAAAATTAAAAACAAAGGTGAACTGGTGGAAATCCGTGGGGAATATATTCCCATGTTACGCCTGCATGACCGCTTGAATATAACACCACGGTTTAAGGAACCCACTGAAGGCTTGGTTGTAGTAGTGCAGCATGCTAACCGTAAGCAGTGCATCTTCGTCGATGAAATTGTCGATCAAGGACCCGTCGTCATCAAGAGTATGGAAGATAACTTCATTCAAGTCCCGGGAATTGCCGGAGCGACCATTCTCGGCGATGGAAGAGTTTCATTCATTTTGGATGTTGCAAGTCTTGTTAATTGAAATCCAAAGCAAAGGACGAAATGGAAAATAATCAAAGCAAAAATTACCTTGGCTCCGTAAACCTTTCAGATGAAGATCTGGAAGATATGAGCCTGGAAATTTCCTACAGTGAAGGTACGAGATTGATCACCTTCATACTTGGTGAGGAAAAATACGGCCTGGACATCCTTAAGGTTCGGGAACTTATCAGCTTTCCGGAAGGTCTGACGCGCATTCCCGGGATGCCGGATTTTATCATTGGAATGTTTAATCTACGAGGACTTGTGATTCCTGTTATGGACCTTCGCAAAAAATTTAAGATGTCGGTTGAAGAGAGGCATGAGTTCTCCGTGATTATAATTGTTGAAGTAGAAAATAAAAACATTGGCCTTACTGTAGATTCAGTGTCAGATGTTATTTTTGTCAAGGAAGAAAACATTCAGGATACTACTGAGTTAGCAGTGAATGTTGACACCAAATTTATTAAAGGCGTTGCTAAAACCAAGGATGAAATGGTAATTCTCCTGGACATTGACTACCTGCTTTCAAAAGAGGAATTCGATACATTACTGGAAGACAAGAGTGAATAATGAAAGAGAAACCAACACCTCCTTACAAAGTACTTATTGTTGATGACTCTGCAGTAGTCAGAAAAACACTGAAGGAGATTTATTCATCAGATCCTGAACTGGAAGTTATTGGAGCTGCACCGGATGCGTTGATTGCACTTCGTATGTTAGGTAAAGCAAAACCTGATGTTATCAGTCTTGATGTGCAAATGCCCCGGATGGACGGTCTAACTTTCCTTGAGCGTCTGATGAAGTCGAATCCGATGCCGGTCGTAATGGTCAGTGCCTTGACTACGCAGGGCAGTAAAGAGGCATTACGCAGTTTAGAACTTGGCGCAGTTGATATAGTCGAAAAACCTAGACTGGGAGTCAGGGAGGCACTTGAAGAAATTTCGATCCAGATTTGCGATAAAATGAAAGCTGCGGCACAGGCCAGGGTCATCACGCCACATCAGCGTTTTATGACCCCGCAAAAAAAGTTTAGTGCCGATGCTATTCTTGCCGCGGTAAGTGCACCTTCTGGAATTAAAGGGCAGGATTCAATAATTGCCATAGGAGCATCTACTGGAGGCACCATTGCTCTAAGAGAAGTGCTTTCACCTTTACCGGCTGACATGCCCGGCATTGTAATTGTACAGCACATGCCGAAAGCTTTCACTCCGTCTTTTGCCGAAAGCCTGAACAAGGAATGCCAGTTAAACGTTCTTGAAGCTCAAGAAGGCGAAAAAGTGGAACGCGGTAAGGTTTTGATTTCACCTGGTGATCAGCACATGATGCTCAAACTTGTTGGCAAAGACTATACTGTTACCATGAACAGCGGAGAACTTGTAAACCGGCACCGGCCATCTGTCGATGTGCTTTTCCGCTCAGTCGCGAACCTTGTTGGAAAAAAATCGATTGGAGTAATTCTGACCGGAATGGGTGATGACGGTGCGGCCGGAATGGCAGAAATGCACAATGCAGGTTCACTTACCTTAGCCCAGGACGAGGAATCCTGCGTAGTTTACGGAATGCCGCGCAAAGCGGTAGAATTTGGGGCTGTGGATGAAGTGAAAAACCTCGAAGGAATAGTAAGACGCCTGATCCAACTCCGTTGAACCAACCTTTTATTTCTCGGACCGGTTTTCATTGGACCTCTTTTTACTTATGATTAATGTGAAAACCATCTCATTACCCGCATTGATTTAAAAGGAGTCAAGGTCAGTCATAATGCTGATTTGGCGATGCCCTGAAATTTGATTGGCCTATTTATGAATTTCCTGTTAGAAATGATCAATTCGAATAAAGTTATAATACCACTCTAGAAAAGACTTAACATGCCAAAATCATTGATGCACATAGTTAAATATATTTTTTTATTTCAAAGCCTTTTCTTGTATTTTCCTGCCGCAACCGTTTATGGAGGGGAGACTCCATCGGTTCCGGATACCAGAGTTTACTTCATAAATATTAAAGACGGACAGACGCTGAAAAGTCCTTTCCTGATTCAACTCGGTCTGACAAGTGAGATGGGGATCGCCCCGGCGCTCGCTGACTGGCCGGATACAGGGCACCATCACCTGATTATCGACTCCCCTCCTCCAAATGTTAATAAGTCCATCAGCAACAAACACGTTCATCTGCACAAGGGACAAACGGAAATCACATTGAAGCTGACAACCGGAAAACACACACTGCAGATAGTACTTGGCGATTATTCTCATATTCCGCACGATCCTCCGGTGATGTCGAAGATCATAACTATAAATGTCGAATAAAGGTTCACCATGTTCTTAAACCGTTTGACCATCAGGAACCAGCTTGTGCTGGTTATTTTAATCGGCGGGATTCTGATCCTGACAGCCATGTCCTATGTGCTGATACGTATGCACAGCGATTTTGCTGAGCATCAGTTCATGCTCCGCCATGAACGTTTAACAGCCCTCATGGCCAATGAAATTGCGCCTGCGCTACATCTCGGTGATGGGCGTATAGTCAGCAAGAAGGTAAAGGTATTCGTTTCCACAGTGGAAGAAAACCTGATACTCCTCAAGGCTTTCGATCTTGAAGGCAAAATGGTTTATGAAAAACTGAACGGTGATCAGGCGCCCGACCTGGACAAGAAGATTCTAGAAAATCTGAGGGAACTGAAGCAGGGCGGAGAAATCAGGGAAGATTCCCCACACAATGTAGTTCTTTTGAAGCCGGCCTTTCTACCGGGAAATGAAATTGGCGGATTCATCGGCGTAGCCTGGAGCAAACGAGAGCTGACAGAACTCCGATGGGAACTAATCAGCACTGCCATGTTCTTCACCCTCGCGTTTCTGATAGTCGGTGGCATTCTTATCATATTAATCCTCCATTATTTCATTACACGACCGGTGGGTAAAATGGTAATGATGATTGACTACGAATCAAGGGAGATTGCCAATGCGAACCGGAAACTTGCAATACGAACTCAGCGACAGAGTTCTTCACTGGAGGAGACTGCGGCATCGATGGAACAGATGTCGAGTATCGTGTACAGCAATGCAGACGATGCCAAGAACGCGTCAACATTAGTGCGTTCCGCCCGTGAAACGGTGGATTCAAGTCGCCGTGAACTGCAGGAAACCGTAATCCAAACCATTGAAACCAACGAGCGCACTCTTTCCAAGCTTCAAGCCGCTAACGCTCACGTGGTTGAAGCTATGGCAGCTATTTCAGAAAGTTCCGTAAAAATATCAGGCATCATCACACTGATTAACGACATTGCCTTTCAGACAAATTTGCTGGCACTAAATGCTTCCGTTGAAGCAGCACGAGCCGGGGAACACGGCAAAGGTTTTGCGGTGGTGGCTACTGAGGTCCGCAGGCTTGCTCACCGTTCTTCCAAAGCATCATCTGAAATCGGGAAACTGGTCGAATTGGAAATGCAGAGTATCAAAAACGGAAGAGAGTTTGTCGAAGGAAGTGATCTGGCTTTAAACAGCATGCAGCAAGAAACTGAAGAAATGCTGAAAACTCTTAAAGACAAAAGCAATGAAAGTATGGAAGAAATACTTAAAGCCGTCATCAATTTTTCTGAAATGATGGAAAACATCGAGGCGGCGTCAACGGAACATGCAACCGGTATCAGTCAGGTCAATGAGGCAATTGCAGATATGGACAAACTGACCCAGGAAAATTCGTTAATGGTTGAGCAGAATGCATCGGCCAGCCAGAATATGGCGCTGGAAGCCGAACGCCTGAGACGGATGTTTTCCTCAAAACAAAGCAGGCAGTTGGAGGTTTCTTCCGGAATAGCTGGCGGGCAGTTCGTTGAAGGTTCTGCGCAGGACAGAGTTCAGGAAATGACAGCTACTTCTATGTCAAGTCACAAAGAAGACGGTGAGCAGAAGGTCCCACAGATTGAAATGCCGGAATGGGGCAAAAAACTTGAAAATTTTAAGTGAAACGAAAATATTAATTTCCCGGACGACATCCAATCCATCCTGAAAACATACTTAGGGTGTACTGAAAAAGGTTTTCACTTGTCATCCCGGACTTGATCCGGAATCCAGATTCCAGATCAAGTTAAGAACAGGAATTGAAACAGTTCCCCTGGATTCCGGGTCTCCACTCCGCTCCGCCCGGAATGACAATAAGGGGGCATCACGTCATAGTCGGCCGCTACCAATTTATTTAAACTGTGGTCATCTACGAAATCTGTAGCTTCCCTTTTTATCACACCAGCTTCTGTTTGCCAATCGGTAGCCGTCGGATTCGCTTTCCTGTGACGGCGAAAATGGCGTTGGTGATCGCCGGGGGAGTCGGGGGCAATCCGGCATCCCCGCCATACGGGCCTTGTTCGCTGTCAATGACCCGGACATTGACGATCGGAGCATCCCGCAACCGGGCCATCCGGTAGTCGTCAAAGTTGCTCTGCTCGACTCTCCCGTCCTTGAAGGTGATTTCCTCTTTGGTCGCAATCGAGATACCCCAAATGACACATCCTTCAACCTGAGCTTTCAAGGTGTCCGGATTCACATGCCTGCCCACATCAATGGCGCAATCCACGCGGTGAACCACCGGCTTGCCCCGCTTGTCCACGGACACCTCGGCGACTTCTGCGCAGACACTTCCCGAAAAGTTGCAAATCGCCATGCCCCTGCCATGCCCTTCGGGAAGCGGACTGCCCCAGTTCGCATCCTCTGCGACAAGCTCCAAAGCCTTTTTGAACCTTGGGCTGTTCCTCAGTAGTTTCATCCGATACTCAAAGGGATCGGCTCCCGCAAGGTGGGCGGATTCATCAATCGCGCTTTCAAGGAAAAAAGTATTCTGAAACATGAAGGAACGCCACCATCCTAACGGAATCTCAAGGTCAACCACTGTTTGTTCAAAATCAACTCCTTCAATGTCATAGTGAGGTTTGAACTTTGGAGCAAACGTTGAAGCTAACATACTGGACAAACCGGAATGTGCGCTACTGGCATAAGCGAGAGGATTCAAATCGAGTAATTGCAATAATTTGTCATTTTGAACCCATTGTGATCCTGCGGCTTGTTGGTTTTCCCACTGCAAAGGCAGGCCATCTTTCCCAAGACTGATCTGGAAGCGACTTCTGCTGGCGGGGTGGTAGTAATCGTGCTGGATGTCCTCTTCACGGGACCACATAACTTGCACAGGTTTTCCTAACTCCTTCGAGAGAGTTACGGCTTGTTCCACAAAATCTTCTCCCCACATTCTAAACCGTCCCCCAAAACCGCCTCCCACATAAGTTGTGTGAACCTTGATCTGATCTTCAGAGAGGCCCGTCATGTCCTTGATTTTGTCCAAGGCACTGGTCTGAAACTGAAAGGGGGCCCATACTTCGCAGGAATTGTCGGAGACCGAAGCGGTACAATTCATGGGTTCCAGGGCGGCATGACTTAAAAACTGAATTTCATATTCCAGATCGAGAGCCTTTTCTCCTTGCAGTTCAGTCTTTCCCATTTCCTCCAAAGATGTCCGGAAACGACGGTCTATACCTGCACTGTCTAAACCGACAGTCCTTCCTCCCTCGAATTCCACCTTCAGGGCTTCCAGTCCTTTTTGGGCGTGCCAGGTGGAGTCCGCGACAACGGACATCCCGTGGGTGATCGGCACGACGGCCTCCACTCCCTTCACCGCCATTGTAGCCGTCTTGTCGAATGCCTTGACTTCACCGCCGAAAACAGGGGACTGGCTGACCGCCGCATAAAGCATTCCCGGAAGGCGGACATCGGTTCCATAAACTGCGCTGCCGTTGACCTTTGCCGGAATATCCAGTCGGGGCATTGGTTTTCCAACAAAACGGTACCGGTCTTTGGATTTCAGCTTCGGGCTTGAGGGCGGCTTGAGTTTGGAGGCGGCTTCGGCAAGCTGTCCATAACTCAACTTGCGACCGCTTGGCCGATGGAGGACATATCCGTTTTGAGCTTCACATTCCTTGACTGGAACCCCCATTTTTTGTGCGCCTGCCTCAATAAGAATTTCACGGGTTCCCGCTCCAATTTCTGCAAGCCGATCCCACCACAGCCTAATTCCACGGTTGCCACCTGTGGAGACAGATGAACTTGTGTTGTATTCAGAACGGATAGTGTGAGTGGTGACCACATTGATGTTTTTCCAGTCTGCTTCAAGCTCATCGGCGATGATCATGGCATGGGCCGTATGAGTGCCTTGCCCCATTTCCGAAGTGGGGCTGATGATGGTGATGCTGTTGTCCTTCGAGACTCGGATGAACAGCCCCAAATCCTCCGATTTTGCTGATGGAGTGCTAAGATTGGGATTGGATTGATAGCTACAGCCCACCAACATACCTGTCCCAGCAATGGTTGTGACCTTAAGAAACGTTCTTCGACTCATGTTTTGATTAGGCATTTTGTTTCTCCATCATTTGTCCAGCTCTTCGGATAGCTTTCTTAATTCTTGGATATGTCCCACAGCGGCAGAGGTTGAGCATGCCCCGGTCAATCTCTTTGTCCGTGGGATTGGGGTTGCGTTCAAGCAGTGAGACCGCCGCCATAATCTGTCCGGACTGGCAGTAGCCGCACTGAGGAACCTGTTCCTCGACCCACGCAAGCTGCACCGGATGGCGGCTGTCCCCGGAAAGACCTTCGATGGTGGTGATTTCCTTACCAGCGACCTCGCCCACGGTGATGCCGCAGGATCGCACCGAACGTTTCCCGATCAGCACCGTGCAGGTGCCGCATTGCTGGATGCCGCAACCGAACTTGGTCCCGGTCAGGCCGACCGTGTCCCGGATCGCCCAGAGCAAAGGCGTTTCCGGTTCTAGCTCCAAGCGGTGTTGCTGTCCGTTTATGCTTAGTTCGGTCATTTTGACCTCCTTGGTTTGGGTTTAATTCACACCAAATCCTTGGGGCGGATGGGCAACCTGCGCACCCGCTTGCCTGTGGCGGCGAAGACCGCATTAGCCACCGCCGGACCGATTAGCGGGGTCCCGGCTTCTCCAAGTCCACCCGGAGCCTCATGGTTCTCCAGTAGATGTACGTTGATCTCCGGAGTGTCCTTGAGCTTGAGCATCGGGTAATCGTCAAAGTTGCTCTGCACGATCTGCCCATTCTGCACGTTGATCTCGCCCTTCAGCGTGGCGGTCAATCCGTAAAGAATTCCACCTTCCAGTTGCCGCTTGGCAATGCGTGGATTGAAGACCTGTCCGCAGTCGGCCACGCAGGTGATTTTGTGAACCGTGATCTTGCCACGCTTGCTCACGGAAATCTCGGCCACCTGCACTTGATAAGTTTCAAGGTAATCCGTGTAGCCCATACCCTGAAACCTCCCCTCCGGAGGCTTGCCCCAGCTTGCAAGCTCTGCGGCCCGATCCAGCACTGCCAGGGCTCTTGGATTGTGGGTCAGAAGTTTTCTTCTGAGTTCAAAGGGATCATGACCACCTGCGTGCGCCACTTCATCGAGACCACTCTCCAGAGCAAATGTGTTGTGAGAGGTTCCAATGGAACGCCAAGCTCCCGTGGGAACTTGAATGTCAGAGGGCACAAAGTCCACTTGGAGGTTGGGAATGGCATAAGCCTTCGACAAATCAGGTGTGCGATTTGGCAAATTGTAGCCATCAAACATGCCAATGGTGACGACCCAGTCATACCCGTTTTCTTCAAGCCAAGGCGGAGGCATTTGCCAGCGTCTGCTGACTGCTGGCCCAACCAGTTTGGCTCTCAGTCCTTGCGGCATGTCGTGGACATCCAAACCGAACTGCATGTGGATCAGAAAGGGAGGACGATAAAAATCGTGACGGGTGTCTTCCTCACGTGTCCATGTGATCTTCACCGGTTTTCCCAAAACCATGGAGGCCACCAGCGGAGCAGTAATGAAATCGTACTCTACTTTTCGTCCAAACCCACCTCCGAGGTAGGTCGTGTGGACCTTGATTTTCTCTGGAGGCAGTTCCGTCACCCCCATGGCCATCATCATGGCAAAATCAGGCGATTGAGTGGGAGCCCAGACCTCACACCCTTCCGGAGTCACACTTGCCGTCGCACAAAGCGGTTCCATGGCCGCATGGGCCTGCATGGGAGCTTCATACTCTAGTTCCAGCACCTGCGCGGCCTTGCCCATGGCCGTGGCGGGATCACCACGATGGGCGACGGGCACTCCCGCTTTGGCGAGGTCGGACCGGAACTGCCGGGCGATGCTTTCGTCGCTCAAGTCGGAGTAACCTCCAGTGGTGTGCAGGGTCAGCACCTGGGCCCCCTGCATGGCGGCCCAGGTGGAGTCGGCGACCACGACCGCCTGATCCTCCAGCGGGATGATGGCGATCACGCCCGGAACCGCCTTGGCCCTGGTGTCATCCACTCCGGTGAGTTTCTCTCCACAAACCACGCAATGCTTGACCGTGCCGTAGAGCATCCCCGGCAAATCCACGTCCGTGCCGAAAACGGCGGTGCCGTTGACCTTCACCGGGGTGTCCCAGCGGGGGATGGCTCTGCCCAAGAGTCGGAATTGCTCCGGGGATTTCAAGGGCGGGTTTTCCGGAGGAGTCAGCCGCGAGGCGGATCCGGCCAGTTCACCGTAGCCCAAGCTGCGTCCAGTGCCTGAATGCTCGATGCGTCCGTTCACGGCTCGGCACTCGGCCACGGGCACGTTCCACTGGCGGGTGGCAGCAGTTCGTAACAGTTCCCGTGCCGTTGCACCTAATTTCCGGAAGGGGAGGTGCCAGGCTCGAATCGAAACGCTGCCCCCAGTTATTTGAAAATTTGCTGCGGAATTGGTCCACTCCCTGAAAGTTGGGTGCTTGAAGTCCGGATGGTGGAGGGTTTCGATGTGGTGGATTTGAGACATCTCCACTTCCAGTTCCTCGGCCAGCAGCATGGCCAGCGTGGTGTGGGTGCCCTGTCCCATCTCGGCACTTGGTACTCCGAGGTGGATGCCCCCGTCCGAAGCAATGCGTAGGTAGGGAGGCAGGGCAGATTCACCGCCCGCTTCAGCGAGTTTTGCAAATCCGGAGAGGCCGAGGGCCAGTCCTCCCCCTGCAAGTGCGGATGATTTGAGGAATTCGCGTCGATTGAGTTGGACGATCTTCATGCTCCCTCCTTGATTTGCGCGGCGCGGTAGATGGCTTCGCGGACCTGATTGTAGGTCCCGCAGCGACAGATGTTGGTGATGGTCCGGTCAATGTCCCGGTCGGAGGGCTTGGAGTTACGCTCCAGCAGGGCGGCGGTTGCCATGATCATGCCGGTCTGGCAGTAGCCGCACTGGGGCACGTCCACTTCGATCCACGCCTGCTGGACCGGATGGCTGCTGTCCGGAGAGAGTCCTTCGATGGTGGTGATCGCCTTGCCTGCGACCTCGCCCACGGTGATGCCGCAGGAGCGCACGGCGCGTCCGTTGACGTGGACGGTGCAGGCCCCGCACTGCTCTATGCCGCAGCCGTACTTAGTGCCGTGGAGCTTGAGGTGATCCCGCAGTGCCCAGAGCAAGGGTGTTGCCGGATCAAGGTCCATTGTGTGTTGCTGTCCGTTGACGCTCAGTGTGGTCATTGTGACCTCCTTGGTTTGGTGTTAATTCAGACCAGTTTCTGCCGTCCAATCGGAAGACGCCGGAGACGCGTTCCGGTGACGGCGAAGATTGCGTTAGTAATCGCCGGGACGATCGGAGAAGTGCCCGGCTCCCCGACTCCGGTGGGGGCCGCATCGCTTTCGACGATGCTCACATGGATTTCCGGGGTGTCCCTCATGCGGGGTATGTGCTTGGGCTATGCCTGTAATAACCTACAAAAACAAATAAATTGTTACCGAATGTTAATTCCCCCCTACCTGCATTATAATCAGAACCACCGCTACTGCTAACCAACTTAGTACTGGAAGATTGTGTCCAATTTATGCCATCTGTGGATGTACTTGAATAGCCATGACCTGTCATGGCAACAAATTTGTTGTTTCCATAAGCAACACCCATAAATCTTGCACTATTATCAGAAACGCTATGCCCTGTACTGCTCCAAGTAGTGCCGTCTGTTGAGTAACTTATGCTGTTCGAACCAACTGATACAAATATATTGTTTGCATATATTAACCTCCCATAGGGATTGGAAGACCTTGAAATGTTATCTGCACTGAAAGTTGTCCAATTTTCTCCATCAGTTGAATATTTTCCCGTCTCTCCCGTATTTCCACCACTACTGGGAACTGAAATAAATTTCCCGTTTCCATATGCCACTGCCATTTGGTTATTACCGTCTCCAACATCTTTACATGTCCAATTAATTCCATCTGAAGACCAAGCATGTTCATCTTCTCCAACAGCAACCCAAATACTGTTCCCATACACAACAGAATTTAAATTATTGCAAGCAGCACCACCTTGTACTGTAAGATTTGCTGCTGTCCACGTTCTAGCGTCTGTTGTGTAATAAATATAAGGACTGTACTGCCTGTGAACTATTACAAACATCTTGTTCCCATAACTGACATCAGCGCCATCCCCATTAGAAAGACTTGAAGAAGATTCAACCCAAGTGGAACCATCTTTCGAATAAAAGGGATCAGGGCCTGCCGCAAAATAACCTTGGGTTGTGGCAGTGGTGGTTGTGTTGTCAGTGGTGGTTGTGTTGTCAGTGGTGGTTGTGGCAGTTTCAGTAGACTCCTCCTTTTCATCACCACAGGAGATTACGGTAAGGCTAAAGCAGAAAGTTAATATAACGAATACAAACTTTTTCATCTGTTCCTTAATACAAAAAGTAAAATATTACTGGTTTGTATTATCATTGTGAAGAAGAGGAACTGCAGTTTTTTCACAGAACCTCAATATGCGCTGGGCACATAATAATCTACTCAAAGTGCATGAGTATCAAACATTATACTATAGAAATAAAATATATGATGATTCGTGAACCGTACAAACTATTCTCTTTAAAGTCAAGTTGTAACTACAGGTAGTACTTAG
>Ga0208748_1000421_pt1 | contig 21740 bp, 24 predicted proteins | sample Knorr_S7_td_Bott_FD_185599 | JGI IMG/M metagenome (GOLD analysis project Ga0208748, IMG submission 185599) | Marine microbial communities from Southern Atlantic Ocean transect - Knorr_S7_td_Bottom_ad_4513_LV_A (SPAdes) (version 2) | ecosystem: Environmental > Aquatic > Marine > Oceanic | place... | reverse complement strand
AGTTGTGGGCAGGATATTGCGGGTGCAGGTGCATTCAGTTGCGGGATGCTGGCTGAATTTGAAGAACCTATTCGACGCTTTGGGGCCCATTGGTATCGGAGATTATTTTGGGAAACTGGAATGATTGGGCAGGTTTTATATTTGGAAGCTGAAGCAAAAGGAGTACAGGCTACAGGGATTGGTTGTTTCTTTGACAATCCAGTCCACGATGTATTTGGATTAACTGGTCATACTTTCCAAAGTTTGTATCATTTTACGATAGGAGGATCGGTGGAAGACGACCGCTTGAGTACACTTCCAAGTTACCAACACCTTGCTTCCTCATCCATCTTATGATGTCATTATTCTCATTCACAATGGAGTTTCACCATGCCTCGTATCCTCTCCTTAATCCCAAGCAGCACTGAAATTATCTGTGCTCTTGGCTTTGAAAACCAACTAATTGGACGATCACACGAATGTGATTTCCCTTTATCTGTGCAAAAACTGTCCTCGTGTACAGCGCCTAAATTTAAAGTTGAAGGCACCAGCGCTGAAATCGACCAACGAGTCAAATCAATTCTCAAGAATGCGTTATCCGTTTACCAGATTGATGAAAAAAAACTTCAACAAATGCAACCTGACATCATCATTACCCAAGCTCAATGTGAAGTTTGTGCTGTCAGTCTCAAAGACGTGGAAAAAGCTGTTTGCGAGTGGGTTGAATCCCGCCCTCAAATCGTATCACTTGAACCGAATCAACTTTCAGACATTTGGAAGGATTTTCTTAATATTGCAGAGGTACTGGGGGTGAAGGAACAAGGTCATGAGTTAGTTTCTCAGTTGAAACAACGCATGAACAAGATTGCTCAAAAGACAATAAATTTCCCTCAAAAGCCGACGGTGGTTTGTATCGAATGGATTGAACCTTTGATGTCCGCAGGCAATTGGATGCCTGAATTGATTGAAATGGGAGGTGGAATTAATTTATTTGGAGTTGTAGGGGAACATTCGCCATGGATGACTTGGGAACAATTGTTAGAAGCCAATCCGGAAGTCATTCTCGTCATGCCCTGTGGCTTTAATCTATCTCGATCAAAAGCAGAAATGTCATCATTGTCCCAAAAACCGGAGTGGTCGCAGTTAAATGCTGTCCAAAATCAACAAGTGTATCTCACTGATGGAAACCAATACTTTAATCGTCCTGGCCCACGTTTAGTAGAATCATTGGAGATCATCGCGGAAATATTGCATCCTACTCACTTTGATTTTCACCATCAACAATCCGGATGGGAACGATTATAAATTTTCATTCATTGAAAAAAGCTAGAGAGGTTGAACAGCAGCGTCCTAAATTGTTTACAAATAATGGTTGGAAGGAATAGAATGCCGACAGAGAAATCAATCAAGAATCCCATTTGCTTCGATAACAGCTATGTGCAGCTGGGAGGCCGGTTTTACTCGAAGGTAAAACCGACACTGGTGGCGGAACCCTGTATCGTCAAACTGAATTACGGATTAGCCCAGGATTTGGGAATCGACTTAGCTTCACTTGAGTCAGAGGCATGGGCAGCGATTTTCTCAGGCAATCACATTTTGTCTGGCTCAGAACCTCTGGCGATGGTTTATGCCGGTCATCAATTCGGTCACTTTGTTCCGCAACTGGGCGACGGGCGAGCCATTCTCCTGGGCGAAGTCATTGATAATTCAAGTTTTCGCCGAGATATCCAGCTGAAAGGATCCGGCCTTACTCCATACTCCCGTCAAGGAGACGGTCGGGCAGCACTCGGCCCTGTTCTCCGCGAATATATTGTCAGCGAAGCCATGCACGCGCTTGGCATACCGACAACGCGCTCGCTGGGTGCAGTCACTACCGGGGAGCCGGTATTTCGGGAAAAAGCTTTTCCGGGCGCGATTCTTACAAGGGTCGCATTAGGTCATGTGCGTACCGGTACTTTTCAATATTTTGCCGTACAGCAAGATGAAAAGGCTCTTACACTGCTCGCCGATTATGTGATTGAACGACATTACCCGGAGGTAAAAGAAGCCCCAAACCCTTACTTGAAACTTCTGGAAGAAGTGATGGAGCAACATGCACGGCTGGTCGCCCAGTGGATGCATGTGGGTTTTATACATGGCGTCATGAATACTGACAATATGGCGATCTCAGGAGAAACAATTGATTACGGACCATGTGCGTTCATGGATACCTTCAGCCAGACAAAGGTGTTTAGTTCGATAGACCATTTGGGTAGATATGCATACGGAAATCAACCGTCGATTTTACAATGGAATCTGACACGCTTTGCCGAAACGATCCTTCCATTGATTGATAAGATTCCGGACCGCGCAGTCGATTTTGCGAAAGAAGTAATTGAAATCTATCCGGAACGGTTTCGAGAATATTGGTTGTCTGGTATGCGCCGAAAATTTGGACTGTTCACATCGGAGACGGAAGATAAAGCACTGGTTCAATCGCTGCTTGATACCATGCAGGAGAATGAGGCTGACTTCACACTGACGTTCCGCAGACTTTGCGATGCTACTTTGGGTCCAGAACAGGATGATTCACTGCGATCTTTGTTCAAAGATGCAGGCGCTTATGATAACTGGGCCTTGGACTGGCGAGCTCGTTTGTCCCGTGAAGTCAAAGCTCCTGACGAGCGGGTTGAGTTAATGCGTCAGGTAAATCCTGCTGTTATTCCACGTAACCATCGCGTTGAGCAGGCTCTCGAAGCTGCCGTGGAGTATGGAAATTACGCACCCTTCGAAAAGCTCCTGGAAGTGCTTTCGACACCATATTCAGATAAAGAGGTGGATATGGAATATAGACTGCCGCCAAAACCGGAAGAACATGTGCTGAAGACATTTTGCGGAACTTGAAAAGAAATGTTTCTTGTCTGTCTGGCGACAAGCCTCTTGGAAAAGAAAAATGGGCTGTTGCTAATTTAGGGCTTGACATAGTGCTTGTCCAGTGCTATTTAATTAGTACTGAATCAGTCCTATTTAACTTCAACATAAATTAAATTAGTGAGACAGATATATTTACATTTTCCTAAGTTGATAAAACTGTTGAAATTTTCTATATAAAATAAGCGGGAGATTAAATACCATGAACGAAGAAGTATTGAATATTCAGATTCGTAAATTTTTAAAGAAAGTGGGGATTCAGTCACAACGTGAAATTGAGCAGGCAGTAAAACAAAGTCTGGAAAAAGGTTCGCTTGTTGGAACAGAAAAGTTGGAAGCATCTGTCTTACTTGAAGTTCCCGCAGTTGGGATTAAAGTTTCCATAAAGGGTGAAATTGATTTAGATTGATGCTAATTCTCGCTGTCAAGTTCTCCAAATTAGCTGTTTACAAAACAGTTTTTAAAAAAACCATATTTTCTTTTAACCTAATACTCTCTACAAAAAATGTTTAGTTTCAAGAATCTTTCAGACAAAGATGAAGAGTTCAAGGCAGAGGAACATTTACTTACTCCGCAAAAATTTTTTGAGAAAAGAAGGACTGCCAAGAAAGTTTATGTCTTCGATTTGCGTAGCTCTAAAGATTATGAAATATCGCATCTTCCGGGAGCCCACAATCTGCCCTTCGAACAATTTGAGGACTCAATCTATCAGATGCCATTTTCAGATGAACTGATGCTTTATGGAACTGACACAAAGGAGACTTTCTCTGCTGCGGAAACACTTTACGATAATGGATTTGAATCCTTTTATATCATCGATTCTTATGACTCTCTGATTGGAGGGGTGGACGCTTCTTTCGTTAACATTAGTCCAAAGGCAGAGGAACACATTTTAAATTTTCTTGATGATTTTACAGATAAATATCAAGGCATTTCGATAAATGTGGAACCAAAAATGGACCGTAAGGCAAACTACAGTATTCAACCGATTGAGCTGGAAGAATCTACCGATGAATTCATTTCCATCGTTTTTGAAAACTTCCATCTTTTAGTAACAAAAGAAAGCATACCTTATCTGGAAGGCACTGAAGTTGATTTAAATGAAGAGGGAGAGCTTGAAGCATTTAATGCTAGTATGTCCATTTTAAAATTTGACGGATCTGTTGAGGAGAAGATACAGCAAGTTCTTGATGAAGAAGTAAATCCAATGGTAGCAGCTCATGGTGGTGTTGTCAGCCTGTTGGAAATTAAAGATCAAAATGTTTACCTCGAATTCGGTGGAGGTTGTCAGGGTTGCGGAATGATTGATGTTACTTTGAAGCAGGGTGTTGAGGTAATGATCAAGGAACAGGTCCCTGAAATTGAAGCGATCTATGATGTAACTGACCATGCAGGCGGTGAAAATCCGTACTACCAGCCTTCTGAGAAATAAGACTGTAGCACTTCTAAATTTAAAATTTAGTTTTTCGTCAAATTCTGCTAAAGCCTCCATTAGCTAATAATCAGTTTAAAAACTTTGAAAAAGCTTTGAAAAAACTTCACCGTTCTGACTTCTTTAGTTGGTCTGTCTTCAACGAAGAACGTAATATCGATTTCAATGGAACATTATGGGTTAGCCCTCTGGGAAACGTACTAATAGACCCTTTGCCGTTGATTGAGCATGATAAAAAGCACCTGGAAAATCTGGGCGGTGCGGCACATTTGATCATAACAAATTCAGATCATGTTCGAGATACTGCGAAAATTTTGTCGTTTACAGGTGCAAAATGTTGGGGTCCATCGGCAGAAAAAGAACATTTCCCTTTTGCCTGTGATGGCTGGTTGGGTGAAGAAGAACAGCCAATAAAAGGCATAGAGGTTTTTAGCCTCAACGGTTCTAAAACAACAGGAGAATTGGCTTTACTGATTGATGAAAAAACTCTTGTTACAGGAGACCTTATCCGAGCTCATGAGGGGGGCCGTCTTTGCATGCTCCCGGATGCGAAGTTGAAAAATCGTGAATTTGCGGTTGAGTCGATAAAACGGATGGCTTCAATAAAAAGCATACAGGCTGTTATTCCCGGAGACGGTTGGCCGGTCTTTCAAAATGGTCATGAAGCGCTTTTGGCACTTTCTGAGGAACTATAGTTTGGCTGGCCGAAAAGAAAAGTTTTCATAATATTAACTGCTCCTTAAAATAAACACAGATCAAAAAAACCTTCTGCTAACTAATCAAATATTCTCTGTGATAATCTCAATTTTTGACCAGGCTGTTTTAAGATTTTTTATCACCGATTTTTGATCCTTTCCTTCCGCAAACAAAAAGCCAAGATAGCGCCCTCCTTTTGGTAGTAGTTCCAGCATCTCACCGGGTTTGATCGTAATTTCCATCTCAGTTATACCGCTCACAGCAAGTGCCGCTTCTGCACCACGGATTTCTCTTAAAATACCGCTTTGTTCTGTCGGCATCATCATCACCCCTTTTGCCATGCCGATTAGCTTGGTTTTAGCTATATTTCTGCCTAACGCGGAGCGCAGTATTAATTCCTCCAAGCTCATACCCCCTTTGAATTCCAGCACTTTTGAACACAAACCTCCGATGCTCCTGGCTGCGCATTCCAGAATGTAGTTTCCATTTACGTTGATTCTAAGTTCTACATGAACCGGACCCTTGATAATTCCAAGCGTCTCCAGAGCAGTTTGTGCGGTTTCCAACAGGGATGATTGAAGTTGCTCAGGCAAAATTGTGGGAGTAATGAAAATTGTTTCCGGAAAAGTAGGACCTTCAAGAGTTTCCGGTTTGTCAAAAATTGCTAACTCTTTTAATTTTCCCTCATTGACAATACCCTCAATGGAGACTTCTTTTCCGGAAATATATTCTTCTACCAGAATCCAATTTGCCTGTTCTCCGCCTTGTTTTTTAATTTCCGCTTGTGAAAGAAACTCTGATAACATTTCAAAAACTCTGCAAAATTCTTCAATACTATTGACACGAACAACACCTTGACTGGCGGAAAGAAAAGTTGGTTTGAGGACACAGGGGAGGTTTATTTCAGCAAAAATATCTTTTGCTGTTTCATGAACGGAAAAACGTTTGAACCATGGTGATTTAAGTCCGGAATCTTTTAATGCTTTCCGCATTAGATATTTGTTCTTAGTCAACTCTACAGACTCTAATGAGTTGTGTCCGATGCCGAGAAATTCACTGAGATTTGCCGCTAAAACAATGGATTCTTCATCAACACCTATTACAGCTTTCAAATCATGTTTAACTGACCATTCACGAATATTTTCAACATACTCCCGCCAATGCTCAAATTTCATTGTGATGACATTTTCCGGATAATATTCATTAAATACTTGAGACTTGTCGGTCAGAACCAGAACCTTTAGCTCCAGCTTTGAAACTGCATCCATGAACGGATTCGTCCTGTAACTCGCTGAAGGAATGATGAGAATTACAGAGGAATTTGCATTGTTCATCTAAAAAATCCTGTTTTGATAGAAAATACTTTGGCCCTGTTTGCGTAAAGAATTGGTTGCCTTCAACGAACTGCAAAAAACAAAATTAAACATAACCGTAGGGTGGGTAAGCAGAGCGCATCAACCATTCCTCCTCACAACCACCTAAAACCAATCGCCGTCCTCAGGAATCCAGACACGAATAGTGGTGGTTGTATTGTCAGTACTAATACGACCTGATGTACTACTTTTAGTATCACAGGAGATGACGGCAACACAAAAACTTAAAATCAGGAAAATGAATAAAAGCTTTTTCATCTTTTCCTCAATAACAAATGATAAAAAGAAAGTTTGAGTAGTCAAATATTCATATCTTTGTAAACAGAAAAATTATCCGTCACATGAAACATTCCGACCAAATCCAGTATATCAGTAATTGTACCCAGACCACAGATTAAAAGTGTTTAGGAGAAACCAGGGAATATCATCATTTGGCGGATTTTTCAAGAATGGGGATGGCAGGCTGTGGAGGGTGTCTTACTTTGAAGAATTAGTGGGGGTCAATCACAGGGGAAATTGTGACTGACCTTGCGAAGAGTATTAGTATTTGAAGTGTTTATTGTTTAACACCGTCTGAATTGTACTTTACAAGAAAGATGTCATAATTACTTTCCTGGTTGAATTGCCCGTCAAGACTTCCATTGATAAATCCGGTCACGTAGATGTTGTCAGAAGAATCCACTGTCACATCCCACGCAAAATCAGATGATGATGATCCCAATTGTTTTCTCCACTGTTTAATTCCAGAGGAATTGTACTTCATGAGGACAATATCTTCACCACCTGAACTGGTGTTCCGGTCAAGACCTCCACTTGCTATTCCCGTCACATAAATGTTGTCAGAAGAGTCAACTATCACTCCCATTCCAATGTCAGTATCAGAGTTTCCCAACTGTTTTGTCCACAGTTTGTTTCCAAAGGAATTGTACTTCACTAGAAAGATGTCATAATTTCCTGAGTTGGAGTTCCCATCGTATCCTTCTGTAGTATATCCTGTCACGTAGATGTTGTCTGAAGAGTCAACTGTCATTGAAATTCCAGATTCATTATCTAATATTCCCAACTGTTTTGTCCACAGTTTGGTTCCAGAGGAATTGTACTTCACCAGAAAGATCCCATCATTCAACGAGTTGATGTTCCCGTCAAGTCCTCCATTGCTTTGTCCTGACACATGGATGTTGTCAGAAAATTCCACCGTTACTCCAGTCCCATAGTCATTCGAAGAAGTCCTAATTTGTTTAGACCAAAACGATGTTGCAGTATCAGATGAACCATCTTTTTTTGCACAGGAGGAGATAGTGAAACTAAAACATGAAATTAAAAAAAAGTATAAAATCTTTTTCATCTTTTCCTCAATTCTAAAAGAAAAATTCTACCGGTTGGTTTAGTACAACTCTAAATATATCATCATTTGGTGTATATTAAAAGAAATGGAGATTTTACTTGGAAGTTTTGGGAGACGGAGTGAAAATATGTAATGGGGATGTTACAAATTAAGTTGTCCCAAACTTCAAACAACTAACGAAAGGAGGTGTGAATGTCTAGTCAGATAATGACGGTGATTCTTCACCTTTTTAGTTTGGTGAGGAATCACCACTAACCGGGGATTTCCATTTTTAAGTAAGGTAAATGTTTTGAGAATGGTGATTTCACCATTCTCATAAATATCTACATCCATTCTTAATATGGTTCGTTATTGGGGATGGTGACTGAATTGTGATTTCTCATTCATCATCCCTTTTGTTTTTCTTCCTCAGAGATACAGACCACACAAACCAAACCAACGCAATAATCGTTATAATAATGATTAACAAATCACCCCAAACGATTTGTTCCATTTCAGACCTCCTTTGGGTCGTAACTTTGTTATTACATTCTTTCTTTAAAGTCAATTATCCAGATAGTTCCCTCACCATTGCATCTATCTTCTGACGGAAGGAGTCGTCCACCGTGAAATAGTGTCCGTTCTCGTCATGGATGGAGATCCCTTTTTTGTGGAATAGTTGAAGGTGTTTCCGGAAGGTTTGGACGTTTTCTATGGTACATTCTTTTCCACTGTCGTCCTTGATCGTCACTCTGAGGTTACTCATGATTCCTTCTCCTTTTTCTTTTCCCAAAGTACAAGAACTGAATTATTCTAACCCCATTTTGTCCTCAAGCAACTTCTTAGCCACAGCGTCCTCGATGAACCAAAAATTTGTCAGGAGGTCGAGTCAAATTCGGTGTGGTTCGTTACCGCATCTACACGGTAGTTAATATCATTTTAGTTTCTTAAGTAGCTTAAGAAACAGTCGGATCAAAATGTAGGGAGAAATATAGCGGGAAAGGAATTGTAACAACTGCAATAATTTTTGAACTTTCTGTCTATCTTTCAACAGTTTTGGCACCGACCAAATTAGCAAAACTAATAAAATAAACAGTGCAAGATAGAATAAGATTCTCAACGGTATTTCGAGTTATACTTAATGTTAGTGGAAGGGAGCGCTTTTTCTTCCTATGAAATGAGGTCAATTTTCCCCTTTTTTCTTACTCCCTTCCTTAACATTCAATTCAGAATTTTTCCTTCAGAGGATTCGATTTCAATTCCCGCAACCCATTGTCCCTGGAAGTTGAAATTATATTCTGCCATCTGCTCAAAGAACCATTTGGGATCATTTCCTTCGAGATGTATTTTATGGGACTGCTGGTCCTTGAATACCTGAGTGTAGAGAAAAACATTCTTCTGTTCCATATTTCGGCAGACAAAAAATTGTTCCATTCCACTCTGGTTTTCCAGACATTTGTAACGGTAATCATTGATCAAAATCTCAATTTGTTCAAGATCTCCTTCAACGACTGCCGTCACATGAACAACGTAACTCATTTGTAACAGTTAAAAAAGGTTTATTTTTGTGTTTAGTCATTTCAACATAAAGTTTAGCAGAATCATAAAAAACTCTCCATTTATGTTTAATCAGAAAGACAATTAAAAGCAAGATACGTGAACCAATTGATTTCTGATCCCGCATTCCCAGGGATTAAAGCACTTTAACATAATCATTCACGAAGACTCTTGATTGGACAGAAGGGAAATCATAATTCTCAATATTTGTGAAATAAGCATCAATCATTGTAAGCCCAGCGCCTGCCTTTGTCGTCGACTGTATGCATGCAGCACGCGATCGGCAATGATGGCGATTAGCGCCATGCTAAGTCCAGCAACGAGTCCTAAACCGAAATCCGCTTTGCTAAGGGCAATGTAAATGGATTGCCCCAATCCCCTTGTACCAACCAGTGCCGCGATAACAAGCATCGCCAGGGCGAACATGATAGTTTGGTTCAGTCCGAGCATGATTTCCGGAATCGCCAGTGGCAAGCGCACCTCCCAGAGTAATTGCCGCTCCGTGCAACCCATTGACCGTGCGGCTTCCACCACTTCCGGATCCACATGCCGGAGTCCATGTTCAGTGTAGCGGATGGCGGGAACAATCGCATAGGCGATTATCGCAAGAAACGCCGTGAACTCGCCAACTTGAAAAAACATCAGTACCGGAATCAGTAAGACGAATAACGGCATGGTCTGGAGCGTATCTATGATCGGACGCAGGATTCCGGAGAGACGATTATTCTGGGAAGCCAAAATTCCAAGCAGACAGCCGATCAGAAAAGAACACAGTACGGCGGCAAGACAGAGATACAGCGAGCGCATCGCAGGAACCCAAACCCCGGTGACCAGCATGAATCCAAGACCTGAAAGTGTCAGAATTCCGATCCATAAACCACCGACCTGCCACGCAAGCACGACAATCAAAATGATAATCATGGGCCAGGGACTATGCTCAAAACCGAAAAACAGAATGCTACAGACCAGCAAAATTCCGACGGAAACACGCCAACTGTAGCGAACGCCCAGAAATGCGGCCAGTAACATGGTCATTACCGCGTAACCTCCGCTTATCACCGGAGTCAGGGTAAATCCCCAGGTGAAGGGTCGAATCGTGTTTTCAAGTCCAATTCGTAAAGGAAGTAATAAAAAGAATAAAAATCCATTTTTGATAGCTTCAAGAATACCGCTGAATTCGACGGTGACAAACGCCACTATATCATTCAAATAACCCGCCGGATAAAAGACCCAGTCATCCGGATAGTCGTTTAGTTCCGGATAGAGTTGAGCCGCTATAATAAAGAATGCTGTTACAAACAGGGTTCCAACAAGCGTTTGAAGATTGGAAACTCCGGACAAGTATTTTCTTTTACGGGAGTCACGCGTGGCAAAGGCGCGGGTGATGCGGTCAAGTACCATGGCGATCAAAGCGATGACGATACCGGCGAGCAGACTTTCACCAAAATTGGCGCGCCGCATAGTGCTCAAGACCTCCCAGCCAATATCGGCAGAGCTGCCGATAATAGCCGCTATGATGACCATGCTCAGTGCGGCCATTGTCGCTTGGTTGACTCCAATCATGATCGTCGGCAAGGCCGTTGGGAAACGCACCCACCAAAACAGTTGACGTTCCGTCGCACCAGACATTTTACCGGATTCCACCACTTCCTCCGGAACCCTGCTCAGTGCCAACATGGTGTTCCGAACCATCGGAGGGCAGGCGTAAATTGAACTGGCAATCAAACCTACCACAGGTCCAAAGCCGAACAACAGCAGAATCGGAACAAGATAAGCAAAAGTCGGTACCGTTTGCATGAGATCAAGAGCCGGTTGCACTACTCGATTTGTTCGGGGGGAACGCAACGCCGCGACTCCCATACCAAATCCGACTATCACAGATAAAGGAACGGAAACCGAGACCAGCGCCAGAGTTCTCATGCTTTCTTCCCAATAGCCTATGACCACCATGTACATTAGCGCGGCCACAGTAAAGACGGCAAGACTCCACCCACCTGCAATCAGGGCAACACCCATGAATAAAACAATAGCCGCCGCCCAGGGCAGCCAAACGAGTACAGCCAACGCACCAGACATCGCCCAGGAAAGCAGCCAGCTGATGGAGCGGAAAAACCAGCGGAAATTTTCAACGAACCAGTCCATCCCCGTGTTAGCCCATTCAATCACAGGAAGCACCCAGGCTTCCGGATAGTTGACCAACCACGGAAGTTCAGTTCTGTAGAAAATGGAAACACCGGACACCAGGCCAGCAAGAATCCAGACGAGCAAGGCAGGTGGGATTTGTCTGGAAAATCCGTGTTTCATTTTTCCATGCTGTTTGCGAGAGTGTTAATGACATCGTGCATGGTGATCTTGCCCAAAACCTGATCATCAGCACCAACCACTGTCAGTCCCTGCGCGGAACCGGCCAAATCCGGAAGGAGATTCTCCAGTGTTGAATTTGACGGAATGGTAGTGTTGCTTCGGAATTCTTTAGGCTCGCTTTTAGATTCACAGGTTTTCAGCACCTCACCTGCGGTAATAATTTTCAAGCGCGGTACATCACGGGTAAATTCTGCAACGTAATCATTCGCGGGATGACTGACCAGTTCTGCCGGAGCGCCAATTTGCACGACCCAACCGTCTTTCATGATCGCAATTCGATCCGCAAGTTTTAATGCCTCCAGAAAATCGTGTGTAATGAAGATGATCGTTTTATGAAGCAATTTTTGCAGACGCAGAAATTCGTCCTGCATTTGACGCCGAATCAGGGGATCCAAGGCGCTGAAGGGTTCATCCAGGAGCCAGATTTCAGGATCGACTGCCAGGGATCTTGCGATTCCGACTCTTTGCTGTTGCCCTCCGGACAGTTCACGGGGATAATTAGCTTCACGTCCCTCCAGCCCCACAAGTTCGATCATTTTACGGGCGCGTGCTTCGCGGTCACTGAGATTCAATCCCTGAACCCGAAGTGGAAATGCGACATTTTCGAGTACCGTCTGATGGGGCAGCAAGCCGAAATGCTGGAAGACCATTCCAAGTCGGTGGCGTCGAATCTCAATTAATTCTGCTTTGGATTTTTCCAGCAAATTTTCTCCATCCAGCAACACCTGCCCCGCACTCGGTTCTATCAAGCGCGACAAACACCGAACCACTGTTGATTTGCCTGAACCGGAGAGTCCCATGATGACGAAAATTTCTCCTTTCTCAACCTCGAAGCTCACGTCACAGGCCGCCGGGATATGGCCCCCACGGACAATTCGATCCCGACGTGACTGCGGAGATTCTTCCCGATCAAAGAAAACTTCCGGAGTGTCTCCGTAAACCTTCCAGATTCCGTGACATCCTAATTTTATGGGCTGTGACATAGATTCTCTCTTTTGTGTGAATATAAACTATGCGTAATGTTTCGTCAGGTTGTCATCTTATTGTCATTCCGGGCGAAGCGCAGCGAAGACCAGGAATCCAGGGGTGTTGTTTCTGTTTGTCTTATACCTCCAATCTAGTCGAGTGCAGGCTCTGATCCGGTATCTGGATCCCGGATCAAGTCCGGGATGACAAAAGAAATACTTTTTAAGTAAGCAGCTAAAATAAAGTTGGTTGCAGGGGCGAAGCCGAAACCAAGCCTCCATCAATTGTGAGCGTCTGTCCTGTCATAAAATCCGAATCATTGGAGGCCAGCCAAACAACGGCATTGGCAATGTCCTCAGGTCTCCCAAAGCGTCCGGAAGGATGTCTGGCAAGTGCATCGGCTTTAGCCGCTTGCGGATTTTTGGCCATTTCAAATGCCGCATCAGCCATTTCGGTCATGATCCAGCCCGGACAAATGGCGTTGCAGCGAATTCCCTGATGACCGTGATCCACCGCCATGGAACGGGTCAGTCCATGCACAAATGCTTTGGAGGCATTGTAAAGCGCCATGGCGGGATCGGCGTGGTTTCCACTGATGGAGCCGATGTTGATGATCGAGCCGCCGCCACCTTCGGCCAACATTGGAATAAACTCACGGCACATCAGGAACACACCTTTAGCATTGATCCCCATTAAATTTTCCCAATCCTCAACGCTACTGTCCGGCACTGTTTTTTCTATTTGGATGCCCGCGTTATTTACTAAAATATCCACGCGCCCAAACCGCTCTGTTACGGTTCTGGACAGCTCTTCAACAGCTTCCGGAATGCTGACATCGGCGGTTTGCCAAACGACTCCGGAAGGGAAATCCGCCGGATCATTTCCGCGTCCACAGGTGAGAACTTTTGCCCCTTCTTCCACGAGTGCTTTCACAATGGCTCTCCCGATTCCTCGGCTGCCTCCTGTGACCACCGCGATTTTGTTTTCCAACCGCGCCATAAAATTCTCCTTCCGTTTCTACAAACGCATTTGCTGAACCTGGGCCGTCAATCCACCGTCCAAAATCCACAACTGTCCGGAGGCGTAGCGTGCCTCATCACCAGCCAGCCAGTTCACCAGCCCCGCAACGTCTTCCGGAGTGCCGTAACGCTTGAGCGGATGAACCCGCCGCACCTCGTTCTTTAAACTTTCGATGTCACCCGACGAACCAAAAAAACTGTTTAGCATGGGTGTGTCAATGAAGCCGGGACAAATCGCATTGACGCGGATGTTTTCCGGTCCATGGTCACACGCCATCGCTTTGGTGAGTGCGTGAACTGCACCCTTTGTAGCGCAATAAGCGGCCAGTGCAGGATCGGCAATGAATCCATCGTAGGAACCAAAATTGATGATCGAACCGCTTCCGGCCTTGCGCATTAAGGGCAGGGCGTGTTTTGAGGTAAGGAAGGTTCCGGTCACGTTAACTGCAAAAATCCGATTCCAGTCTTCAAGAGAAGTTTCCTCAATAGTCTGCTCAATCTCTATGCCCGCTGCATTGACCAAAATGTCGAGTCTTCCGTGCTGCCGTTCCACCTCCGCCATCAGGAATTTCGCACTTTCTTCGCTGCTAACATCGTGCTCATGGAAAATGACCTCATCGGCCTTGATTGTGTCGCCCCCACGGAGATCGGCAGCATAAACCTGAGCACCCTCACGAGCCAGCCGAGCGCAAACGGCAGTTCCAATTCCTCCGCACCCTCCGGTTACAACCGCAATCCTTCCGGATAAACTTTGTTTTTCTTGCTGGCTTTCGGTTGACATAATTTTCTATTTGAAATTTTTTGAATAAACTCTGAATCAACATGTACGCCAGGCGAAGACTGCTCCCAGGTCATTTTTATGATCGGCAGAATTTGGCATTGGTGAACACCACGGAGTTTGCTCGATCCGTTTCCATTTTCCCGCTTTTTCCCATGCAATCGCTTTTTCCTTAAATCCCAATTGCTCCCAGGAGTTTTCCATCAGTGGAACCACCATAATCGCCCCTGATCCGGCCACCCGTAAAATCTCGTCCAAGCCTTGAGAGGGCACGTGTCCTTGTGTAAATACTCCCACAGCAATCACCGCCTCGAAAGTGTCATCAGCAAAGGGCAGTCGCTTCAGCAGATCACCTGTTTCCAACTGCGTATAAACGTTCCTTAACCGTGCCTTTTCCAACATTTCCGGAGACAAATCGAGAGCTGTGATTTTTGTGTATCCCAAATCGTGGAGCCAACCTCCAACCAATCCGGTTCCTGCTCCGGCATCAAGAATGCTTGCGTCATTTTTAAGCAGGTGACGCGCCAGAATTGCCGCTCCTAAAATAGGAAAGCGATACCCCATGCTGCTGACATCCGTATCGTAATCATCCGCCCATCCTGAATATGCAGCATTCAATGTTGCGGTATTTGTAGCTCCATAGACTTTTTCCAAATGATTATCTACAGCTTTTCTTTCATTTTGAACGGTCATTGTAAGTGGTCTAGTTTTAGGATTAGCAACTGTTTATTCTTTTGAAGGACTAACACGCCCGCTTGTACGCTTCCAGCAGCAAGCCGTGGAAATGATGCACAGCATGTTCGCTGCGTCCCGATCCTTCCGGGTCGATCATGTAGCGACCTTGATTAAAAGCCGGTGTTTGCATTCCACGTTGTACGCTTTCTACCAGCCCAATGTCTTCCGGTTGCAGTACGCTGTCAATGAAATCAATGGCTTCCATCTCCCCCTCAGTTGGTGGTGCAGTTTCAAAGAAGAAGTCAAATTCCTCATAGGTTTCTCCTGGGCTGACAGGAATAAATCTCCATACCATGAAATTCCCGCGCCCCGGATAGCGCATCAGCGTAATGTTAGGCCAGAGAAACCAGACCGCGTGATCGGTCACGGTGGCGCCTCCCACGCCATACGCTTTGTTGCCGCTGCGTCCAGCTTTGGCCATGTGGCTGGAGTATATGCCGTGAGTTTTGACCTTGTAGGTGTCCATTTCAACTAATGTACAAAAATCCTTGTGGGCAATCGGACAGTGGTAGCATTCTAAAAAATTGTCTGCCACCGATTTCCAGTTGGCTTTTATTGTGTAGGTGAGACGGTGACCAAAGGTGAGTTTGCTCAAATCAGGAGCGTAACCCATAATTTCATCGTGCAGACCACCGCTTTGTTCAAGTAAAGGTCTGGCATTGGGATCAAGATTGACGAAAACGAGATGGCAAAACACCTCAAGTTTGATGGGAGTGAGAGAAAAATTCTGTGGATTAAAATTCTCTATGAATTCGGACTGGCGGGCTTCCCGGAAAGAACCGTCCAAATCGTAAGTCCAGGCATGGTATGGGCAAACGATTTTCCGGAGTTTCCCCTCGCCTGTAAGCAGTTCATGTCCCCTGTGTTTGCACACATTGTAAAAGGCACGCAGGATTCCTTTTCGGTCTCTTGTCGCGACGATACTTTGTCCCTGCACGCAAGAGGTCACGTAGCTTCCGGGCTCCCTTAGTTTCTCTTCGTGACACAAATATTGCCACGATTTTATGAAGATTTGCTCACGTTCGACTTTCAGCCATTCCGGATCGGTGTATGCCTCCGAGGCCAATGACAAGGAGCGGGCAGGGTTCGAATCCCTACCATGGGAAACCGCAAGGAGACTCTCCCTTGAAAGCTTCGTATTCATTTCGGATCTCCAAATTACGGGACGAGCGGAAGTTCAAGTGCTTCAGCAACACAAACAAAAAAGGCAGGAAAACGGCAAACCGCTTCCCTGCATATTGTCAACCGGAAAAACTGTTTATCCGCTCAGTTCTTTGCGGCGTTCACCCAGGGTTTCCAGATCGCCTCGTTCGCATTGACCCACTCCCGGACAACGTCTTTAATCTTCCGGCCTTCCTGATCAATGGCGTTCATCATCGGGATCTGATCCTCGTTGCGCAGTTTGTACGCAGAAAGAATTGCGTGCGCGGCGGGCCATTTGTCCTTCAGTCCAATCCATGCCATTTTCTTGATGTATCCTCGTTCCCAGTCACAGTCCCAGGTTGCGTTCGGGTTTACCCCAACGGAGGCGTCATCGTGGCATCCGGCCTGATAAGGAGGCAATGCTACATTGGTCAAATTTGCAACCGCATGAGCCCAGTGTGGGGCCCAGAACATTACCAGCAACGGTTCCTTACGGGCTTCTGCTCCTTTGATCTCTGCAACCAATGCACCTTCACTACCTGCAGGAACTGACACAAAATCCATTTTCAGCCCCTTGATGCGATCCACATTACTCGTCCCCCAATCTGCGGGATAATCTAGCAAGCGTCCCTTGGGAAAGGTATCCGCTTTCGCAAACGCATCTACGCAGCCGTTGAGCGCCTTCCAGTCAGGCAGACCGGGACATGCAGCCGCAGCCGCATCATTGTACATCCACGTTTCCACTGGAATTAAGCCGAGGTCACCAAGTTCTTCAACTTGTCCGGAATCCACTGCTTTGGCGTAGTGTTCACCAATGTTGGAACTCCAAATTTCAAGTGTGGCGGACACGGTATTGTCCCGTATTGCTGTCATCTGCGGGTAGTATCCCGCTGTGACGTACTCCACTTTGTATCCGGCTCGCTCCAGAATTTGTCCGACGACGTGAGTGGAAATGTGCTGGCCTGTCCATTCGTTGATCGCCAACTTTATCGGTTCATTCACCGCTCCCATTGGAGCCGCATGAACAATTCCTGCAAGTAGCAAGGTCAAAGAAGTAAAGACTGCAAACGAAGTTATTTTGAGTTTCATGTTTCTTTCTCCTATCCAAGTGTTAAAAAAACAGAAACCTTGTTGAAACAAGCATTCAACAAGATATCCAAGTCAAATAGAAAGGCAATCGTAGCAATTTGTTTTACCACAGTCAAGTAGCTGCTTTAAGATTTTTAAAAGACACCGCAATCACTGTGCGTTCTTCCTGTCTCGTTCTTTGAGATATTCAAATTGGGCAGTAATATTCGAGGGAAAGTTGTGGGGGACGTTTCAGGTTTTAGTTGATTATATGACTGCATCGAGTATCCTGTCTCTCTTATTCATTTTAAATGATCTTGTTAAGTGCCATTCAAACAGTGTTTTTGAAAAATATTTTTTACTATAATTTGCTTGTATGTCACTATATTAAATGCCATGATAATACCATTACGGCATTATTAAAAAGGATATAATGAAGGAAATATTCAAACAATTGATCGTTGATTTTCATGAACGAGAAATTCCGAAGCTGACAGAACGGGACATTCAGACTCAGATTCCGTTGACGGGAAACAAAATAATTTCTCTGATTGGAGTGAGACGAAGCGGCAAAACTTCGATTTTGCTGGAAAGCATTAGACAACTCCGTAAATCTAATCCAACGAACAGAATAGTCTATCTAAATTTTGAAGACGACCGCCTATTCAACATGAATATTTCAGACTTATCTCTGCTGACAGATGCCTATTACGAATTATTTCCTGAAGAACAAAAAGAGAGAACCTGGTGGTTTTTTGATGAAATTCAAAATATTGAAGGATGGGAGCAGTTTGTCCGGAGAATACATGACACAGAAAACGCTCAGTTATTCATTACCGGTTCATCTTCAAAATTATTGAGTTCTGAACTGGCTACCGCCCTGCGTGGAAGAACCATCAGTTATGAGGTCTTTCCTTTTTCATTCACTGAATATCTTCGACATACCAAAACAGAAATCAATCTTTATTCTTCACAAAGTTTACATCGAATCCGCCATCATTTCCAACACTATTTGTTTCATGGTGGCTTTGCCGAAACTTTTGGACAGAGCAAAGATATTGAGAGGCGAATCCTTGCTGATTATCTTGATTTAATAATTTATCGTGATTTGATTGAACGGCACAATATAAGCAATCGGGCATTGCTCAAGCACCTGATTCGTCATTTGTTCACGAACCCCGCAACACTAACCAGCTTTCACAAATTATTCAATGAATTCAAGTCACAAGGATTCAAACTTTCCAAAGATACGTTAATTGAATATTTCAATTATTTACATGATGCTTTTGCGGTATTTCATGTTCCCATCTTCCGTAGTTCTGTTCATGATCAACAACGCAACCCCAAAAAAAGCTATATCATTGACAACAGTTACAAACAATTGTTTGATGCCTTTTCCTCAAGAGATTTGGGGAAACTCTATGAAAATCTTGTTTTTTTACATCTGCGGAGGAAAAGCTCTGAAATTTATTATTTCAAGAGAAAGTATGAGGTAGATTTTTATGTGAAAATTGAGAATAAATCCCAGTTAATCAATGTCTGCGTTTCACTTGAGGATTCTCAAACGAAAGAGAGAGAAGTAAGATCACTTCAAGAAGCCATGAGTGCCTTGAATCTTGGAGAGGCGACACTGCTGACGGCAGATCAAGAAGAAACAATTACTACAAAAGAAGGCGTGATACAAATTCTACCGGTCTGGAAATGGATTTGCCTTAATCCAGATTAACAATTTTTGCTAGATCAAAATTCTCAAACTACTTTTCAATTTTCTTAAGATTTCTTTCAAACAATGACAAGATTCTATACCAGTGTCTTTCTGCGGCAGCTTGGTGATATTTCTCGTTTCTACCAGGAAAGACGAAACCGTGCACAGTTCCAGGATACCATTCTATCCGATAATTGATGTCTGTTTCAGCAAGATGTTTTTCCAGGGATTCAATCATTTCCGTTGGAACCCACACATCGTTTTCAGCACAGCCGAAATAAATTTCTCCTTTTATTTTATGGGAACTTAGATGAGGTGATTGTGCTGAGTCGGTGAAAAGTTCAACGCCATGAATGCTTGCGGTGGCCCGAATTCGCTCATTGAGTTCAGCTGCAGCCGCAAAAACGAATTGTCCGCTCATACAGTAGCCCAGACAACCCACGGGACCTTTTGACGCAGTTTCATGTTTTAGCGCTTCTGCTAAAAGATGCTTGCAATCTTCTACCACCATCTCATTACTAAGGCTGTTTTTGTGCTCAAACATGATCTCCCGATTTTTATCTGTTCCGTCTGAAACAAATTCTTCGACACGACGATAATAAAGATTCGGCAGCATGACCCAATATCCGCAGGCCGCAATTCTCCTTGCCATCTGGTGGAGTTCTTCTCTCTTTCCGGGAGCATCCATCAAAAAAAGAATCACCGGATGTGGAGCGTCTTCATCCGGATGAACAATGAAGGTGTTCATCTGACCTTCACCTGTATCAATATTTATTTCTTTTTCCAGCATAATCGATTAAATTACTAAGTAATTTATAGAATGAATTAATATATATTAAATCAAATAAACATTTCCTTTGGTAACTCTTTTTATGTTTCATTTATTAACTGGTACCACCAATGTATTTTTAGAATTATACGGAGTCTAATTAAGATTCTCAAGTGGGGTAAAAAGCGTATCCGTAAGAGATAAAAATTTCTAAGATTATTTTGTAATATTTATTGGGCTAGATATACATTGGTACGGGCTTTGACTCATCCCATGAACGCAATAGTGCATACCGGTTTTTTTGCACTATGAATTTTTCCATTCTTTTTCAAATTAAGCTCCAAACTTGATTCAGTATTTAACAAAATAATTTACTGAATTTTTAAAAAGGGATAACATTCTCACCATCTTCATTGTGCAAATAATCAATTTCTATTTCAGCATTTGTATTCAATTCGAAATAATTATTATTGTTAGTAGCATTTTCAGCACCTCTTTCCATATAGTCTTCTAACATTCGAAGTCTTTTTTGCCATTCAATAAAACAACATGTACATAGATTACTCTGTTGGAGTATGAAATCTTTACACGATATAAAATCAAACTTGGATAAACTAAAGGATCATAATCAAAGGGATGATGGATGAGGAATCGAATACACATTTCTGTCCGTTGCATTGTCCTTGTCCATCATCCCACCATTCTGTGAAAAGATGTAAATATTTATAATATAATCTTCAAAATGGAAGAAAATATGTTTGTTCATACAAGAATGGGAAAGAACAAGGAGATTTGTTATTATCAACCTCTTGGTTTTTTAGAGTATGTCTATCCAATTTTTCTTCTTCTTTGAATTTGGTTTTACCGTATTTTTCATCCCCCGGTGCAGGAATCTTCTCTGTTGTCATGTTAATCTTTTATATTTTGGGGTTTGAAAGTGATGAGAACCGAACTTTCACCTCACACCGAATCCCCAAAAAACTGATAACACTTTTTAAAATCAATTTTTTCTATTAGGTTCCGCACAAATACACCGAACTCTCTTACTTGTAGAAAGTGACTAAAATCAGTCCGAAACTGTGACTATTGTAACATAGGATAGAACAGATGAGAGAATATTTTCCAGACCGTCTGTGAGGGAGGGACAAATAATCATCAATCATTAATGGGGTTGTCTCCTGAAATTGATTGTCCATATGAAAAACTAAGTAATTTATTCCAAATCCAAAAAGAACAATATTTGTATAGATTTATTTTTTCATCACTAAACAATCTTTCCTTCCTTTCTTCAACTTTATCAGTATTCCAATTATCTACTTCTTTAAAATATTCCTTTTTCTTTGTTTCATAAATTTCTACATAATCAGGTAAGGATTCATGAAACATTTTGTCAAATTCATTTCCTAAAAGTTTTTTTGGAATCAGATTTGGAATCAGTTCATTCAGAATTAACAGATCTTCTTTTTCTTTAACCTTATCCCAAAATATCTGAAACTTTTGGATATGTGATTTACAATCATTTTCTAATTTATTAATCATCTCATTAGATTTTGGGAAAACTTCTTTTTCCCATATTTCTTCTAAATTCCTTGAACCACCTCTCTTTATCTGAGGGTTATTCTTTAGATATGATGATTCCCATTCCTTTACTAAATCATCACCAATGTAATTGAAATTTCTAGATCTCATTATGAAACAATAATCAAAGGGATGATGAATGGAAAATCACACCTCATTCATCATCCCCAATAACTGACCAATGAAGTGTACCACAAGTCAAGGACAGTTTCTAAAATGGTCTGAAAAACACGAAGACTTGAGGTTTGTTGACAAGAGTGTCGAAATTATTAAACAATTTCAACACTATATAGGAAGTGCTGGTGGAGGTGGCGGGAGTCGAACCCGCGTCTTACTAAGTTTCC
>Ga0208748_1000415_pt1 | contig 21881 bp, 29 predicted proteins | sample Knorr_S7_td_Bott_FD_185599 | JGI IMG/M metagenome (GOLD analysis project Ga0208748, IMG submission 185599) | Marine microbial communities from Southern Atlantic Ocean transect - Knorr_S7_td_Bottom_ad_4513_LV_A (SPAdes) (version 2) | ecosystem: Environmental > Aquatic > Marine > Oceanic | place... | reverse complement strand
GTGGTCTGAATATCCACAATTTTTAAGATAAAGTATATTGAATGATGTTTGTGGGAACACATAAAAACAAAAAGAAAAAGAAAAAGGTCGAAGAAATAATAGGAAATAAAAGAAGTAGAGTAGGAACTAATCGCAAATAATTAAAAATGACACAAACAGATAAGGAAAAACTCGAAGCGATTGAATGGGAAATGAGTTTTATTTATGATGAACTAAAACTTTTTGATGAGGAAGGTTTCAAGCAGGATTCCAATTCCTTTCTCTTTAGACAAACGTCCCGCAAAGAACATAGAAGCCTCAAAACGGAATGGAAAATTCTTTATCGTATTCGTGAAATCTTAGAAAAATGACACTAACAGATAAGGAAAAAATCGAAAAAGCCTTAGATCATATTGATCATTTTTTAGCTTATAGGGATAAAGTGAAAGGATCAAAAAGATTACCAATCCTTCGTTCAGATATAACCAATATCAAGTCAATCTTAGAAACCGGAAAACTTCCGGATTATGGATTCGATGAAACATAATTAAAAACGAGTTTTCAGGCTTACACACTCTAGAGTTTTCAGCGTTACTCACTCGAAAAGTCTAGAGGATCTTTCTATTTATGTTTCTCTAAATAATTATTTAATTAGTATTCTTAGTATTCTAATATTATATGGATATTATATTCGTGCTTGTAGTAGGATTGATAGGTTTACTTGTAGCTTACTTAATTCATGTAGTTGCTTGATCAGGATCACACTCATAACAAATGTCTAGACCATCTTCAAATCTTTTCTTGTAAAACTTGAATTCATTACCACAAATCATGCAAATGTCATTACAAAGTTTTTGTTTTTGCAATTTGTAAAACCAAACTAACAAACGATTGATACGTTCTGTATAGAATTTGTATTCGTTATCCTCGTTTAACTCGTAAAAATACATTCTCCATACTGAATTATTCTTTTTTGACACCGAAACTATTGTTTTTGACATACTATCACGTACTATTGTTCACTCTGGATAGTACGGAATAGTATCGAATTTATGTCGATCTACAACGAAAAACATGCAAAAAGGTTTTGAAAACATGCAAAAAGGTTTGAAAAGGTTACGAAAAACCAAGCATAACCCCAAGTAACCTAGTGTTTTTTCGTTCGTAATCCTTAACTTCTGTACTAAAAGCCTTCCAATATGGGTACACACAAAAACAAAAAGAAAAAAATAGGAAAAACAGGAAGTAGTGGCTTCGGTCGTTAGCTGGATAGTTATTTAATCAACAAAAACATCATATCTTAATTAATTAAACCACTGATCCAGCGTGTGACTTCTTTTCTCAAGACTCTTCTTTAATCGATTTAATGAGGCTTGAACTCTTTCTTGTGAGAAGCTTCTTTCATTTGCTAGATAATCCACAATTCCTGAATAATCAGTATCTCTAAACTCAATTTTGCCTATATCTGGCATATCTGTCTGCAGGAAAATTTTTCTAATTTGTTCGTAGTCGATTTGTTCAAGTTGTTCTTGTATTTTTGGTATATCTTCTAGCTTTCCATGTTCTTTAATCATTTTAAGGGCAGTTTTTGGACCTATCCTCTCAAAACCATCAGGGTTAAAGTCGGTTCCAATGAGTATGCCAATATCAATTATCTGCTCTCCTGTAATACCAAGTGCATCCAAGCTTTTCTGATAACTAATGATTTCAGGTTCGATGTCAATGTAGGTGTTACGGTTTGGAAGCTTTCTTCGACCAGAATTAGTGAAATTGCGAACAAGTTTTTTTGCACCAAACAATATAGAATCATAGTCTTGGCTAGCAACTGCATATGCCTTACCAGTCTTGTTCATATGTGCAGCAGTAGCTTCACCATCTGCATTTGCCTGTATGTATGGTATTCCAAATAAATCAAGAAGATGTTTCGAGTCTTCAACCATAGTATCCTGCATGGATGTAGTTTGTTGTGCGTACTTTCTTGCTGATTCAAAGTCGCCACTTGCCTTAGCCTTTTCATACTTTATTGTTGCTTCCTTCTTGCCTAATTTTCGCCGTTGAATTTCCGCCGTCTTTAGTGATGGTGGCTTACCGTCAAACACGTAAACTGGTTTTATTCCAATCGACAAAAAATTGACATTTCGATGCAGTAGTCCGGTTAAATGGCTCGTGACTCTTCCTTTGTTGTCAGTAAGATGTAGTCCTTCAGGTCCTCTGATGATAGCCAAAAACTGGTAAATTGCATTGTAAGCATCAATAGCTATTATCTTTGAAGAAAATGATTCGAGATTAGTTTTTTCTCGTATTAGAAGTGTCTTGATATCTACGCCCATATTGGAATGTTATTTTTCTTGTTTTTTTGTTTACCGCTTTTATCGACTTACTATATTAGGATGTTTGACAAAATCGATTAGTCGGGATAGCCAAGCCTGGTAAGGCGGACGCCTCGAAATCTTATACAGGATAGCGTCTGTGCATCCGCACGCGGGGGTTCAAATCCCTCTCCCGGCGCCATATTTTTAGTATAACATAAAAGTGAGATTATAATTGATAATTAACAATGGCAGACATAGATACCACAAAAAATGTTTATCTATTTACGCATGGTCGTCAAGATCTTATAGAAAAATCAACAAATGCGTTATTGGCAAATGGTTTTTCAAAAGACAAAATCATAATGGCTGATCCAAGCAAGGCTGGAGATGTAGATGAATACATGGCGATGTTGTGGATGCCCCCAAACCCTGATCATATCAAGATTCAGAAAATAACTAAAGTTGAGCCAGCAGAAGCAGAAGGAATGATAGGGGTATGGCAAGGTGTTTCAAAAGACGATATTTTTGAAATTAAAATTTAACAAATATCACACTAAGGTTGTAGAAAACTAAAATCTTATTCTTCACGCCACCGTCTTATTATCAAAAAAGCAAGTATTGAACCAATTATTCCAGCTAATACAATGAACTCGATAAAAAAAGTGTCATTCATTTAACTCATCAAAACCTTGTAAAAGATCATTCTTAATTTGTGTCATTTTGATCATAATCATTTGACCCATCACGTGTATCAAAAGATCTATTTGATCCCACCATGTCTTCTGGTTTTACATCCTGGTCCCATCTACCTCTAATTCCTTTTACTAATGAAGCAATTCCACATATAATCAGTAATACAACAATTGCAAAAAAGATCATCTTATTTTGAAATGCAATACCACAATCAATTTCTGTTGGTGGTGCATCATCATGAAATTCGTAACATTCACGAAAGTCTTCTTGTATAGTGATCTCATCAAACTGAGCACCAAAAACCGATAGAACAATAAATCCTGCAAATATTAATCCAACACCTAATATGATAAAACGTGTATCACTCACAAACTAAATATGTATTTTGAATATTTTAGGCTATTCAATGCCATTTTGAAATCTTCATTTCTTGATGGAGAAGATTAAATATATTTAAAATTGTAATTTAAGATATAATTATGGTGTTTGGCTGGGGCAAGAAAGAATCACGACAAAATGTTTCTGATGTAGCTCTTCAAAAAAAACAAATTTTACTTTCTGATGTTCAAAATATTGTTAGCGAGATACGTTCAATTCAAGCAAAAACAATAATTGTTGAAGCTAAAACATTTAGAAATAAAATTAATTCAAGTTGTGAAACAATTCTGCACATTGCTATCGATCTAGAACGTGACACATTGAATGTCGATGATATAGATGTTCATCTAAAAAGATTGGTTGAGCGTGGAAAAAATGAGGTGATATCTGTTATCAAGAGGGAATCAACTGCTCAACTTCCAGAGATAAATTCCTTTGAGGATGTGAAAATTTTTAATGATGCATCTAATAGAATGCTAAAGAAAATTGGGGACGCATTAGGAAGACAAACTCGTGTTATTCATATATTTGCAAAAAAATATGCTGGTAAGTTAAAAGACGATCTTAAGGTAATGACAGATAGGAATGATGAAATTACTGCAGCAATTACGAATTATTCCAAATTAGAAACTAAAATCGAACAGATTTTTGAAACTATGAATAAGATTGAGCAATCAAAAAAATTAATTATTGATTTAGATGAGCAGCAAAAACTTACTAAGAAAATCATAGGTGATCTTGTTACTACAATCAATCGTGATGAAAAAGAGATTAAGGATATTAAAAACAGCGGTGAATATGCAAAATTTTTAGAAATAAATGAAAATCTAGATTCTTTATCATCCGAGAAAAATAAAATTAAGAATGAGATTGAACTTCAGTTTACTAAGATTTCAAGGCCACTAAACAAGTATGTCTATGTTTCTTCACTTGACAAGCCGCAAAAAAAACTATTGGCAATTTTGCTTGAAAATCCCTATCATATACTAATCGATGCTAACAAACAAGACATAGTGCAAATATTAGAATCTACACGAAGGGGAGTACAATCCGGTTCAATATCTGTTAAGAATACCGATAAATCGTTATCACAAATCGATGAGACGCTTTCACTCCTTCCTGGATTCATTGAAAAAATTTCCGTTTTTAATAGATCCAAAAGTGATAGTGAAAGTAAATTGTTAGTATTTAACAATGAACAGCTAAGACAGAAAGAATCTGCTCTCAATAAACATAAAAATGATAAACCAACTTTGGAATCAAAAATCGGATTGACAGAGAAGGAGTTGAGAGATACAACCGAATTTATTCCTAAATGTTTTAAATCAGTAGAATCTATTTTAAATCAAATTTCTGCAGTGCAATATACAATAACATTAGAGTAATGAATTGCAATTAAAAAAGAAAAAATTTGAACGCAAAGTATCACTAACTAAAGAAACTAGAGATGGCATATTGTCTTTTTGTAAGATGAATCATCCTAATGAAGGCATTTTGATTTTACGCGGAAAATCAAAGCATGGTGATGTATTCATAGATGGGCTAGTAATACCGCCATTTTCTGAAACAGGTGCAGACTTTGCTGGTTTTCCTAACAACCCATTACCATTAGATCCTAGTTATGTTGGCATCGTTCATTCTCATCCTGTTGGTTCAGCTGAACCATCTCTAACTGATTTGAATAACTTCTTTGGTCTTGTGTCAATGATTGTGAAGTCACCATATGAAGATGATGACATATTTGCTTGGGATAGTGATGGAAAAGAAATTCCATTTGCTATTGTTTAGGATTAGTTAATTGTTAAATTAAGAATGCAAAAAATTATAACAAACCTTTATTAAGTTTTTTAGATATTTTTTCATAATGATAAATTATAAGGGTTATCTATTATTTTTGTTTGCGTCTCTAGCTGTAAGTATTGGTTTGCAAATGGTTCTACCATTTCCGTATGGTTTGGGTGCAGCACTAGCAATCTTTATCGTCTTCCCATTACTTTTACGAAAAAGGTATATGGCAAAAATGAGAGGTTCTGGCGGATCAGGATTTGGATTTGGTGGAGGATTCTTTGGTCAAGGTCAAGGTACTAGTGTAAGATATGTATGCCTAACTTGTAACCACCGATTCAAGGGTGGAGACTGTCCCCGTTGCGGCTCTAAAATTAAACGTGCTGATTTTTAGCTATATGTGATTAAATGTCAAACCTCGCATTGGATAATATTCGAAAAAAAGTAGCTTATCAGAATACAGTTGATATCTGGATCGCTATGTGTCAAGAACAGGATGCTGATTGGAATAGCACAGAAACATACAAAAAATTCATTGCTTATTTACTGAAAACAAACTTGGCTATGAAAAAATTTCCATTATGCATTAAGGAATCCGGTGGAAATTATGAAAGAGGGCAAGATAAGACAGCATTTGCTGAGAAACTTTCAGAATCAAACGATGAAAACAGTGCAGTTTACACCATTAAGCTAAATGATGCTGCCATGAACATCATCAGGGAATTCAAATTCTAATCAGATAATGCACTTCAAAATAAGCAATTAAAATCAAATTTATTTTTTTAGTTTAGGATTAACAATTGCGTCTAACGCATTTCCAATAAATACAAATGCTAGACCTGTAATTGCAATCATTATTCCCGGTGGAGCTATCCACCACCACATTCCTCTGGCTGCGGCACCATATGTAAATGCATCATGCAAGATTTGTCCCCATGTAGGAAATGTTGGATCACCCAAGCCTAAAAAACTTATACCAGCTTCTGTAGTAATTGCTGCAGGAACTGAGATTGCAATACTAGCAAAAGCATATGGTAACAACTGTGGAATAATGTGTTTAAAAATTATCTTAGAATTTTTTTGCCCCATCATTTGTGATGCCTCAACATATTGTCTAGTTTTAATTTGAAGTGCCATACTTCGTGAAACTTTTGCAATTCCAACCCAACTAAAGATCATTAGAAAACCAACCAACAAAAATATACTATTACTGATGGTTACAGCAAGAATTATCAAAAAAGGAAGCGCAGGAAGTGCATAGATAACATCATTAAATCTCATCATGGCTTCGTCTGTCTTTTTTCCTTTAAAGCCAGCATAGACCCCATAAATCAGACCAGCTGTTACGGAACCAACCGCTACTGAAATACCAATAAACAATGCAAGAGGGGTTCCCCATAAAAGACCAACCGCAAGGTCTCTCCGTAATTCATCCGTTCCCATCATTCCAAATGCTTTTCCACCAAGAATTAATCTGGAATCAATTATCTTCACTTTTTCTTCAACTCCATAAATATTTAGTAAAAATAGATAATCCCCCTTAAGGACTTGTCCATCCTTGTTCGCAAAGATCATATCTTCACTTGATGTACTTTGATTATAGAATCCCATTTCAGAAAAATGGATTTGAATGTTTTTTTTAATTGTATTATCAGTTGAAAAAATTCTTTCATGATGTATAATATTTGTATCCGAGTGAGGCAATGATCTGGATAAAAGAAGTATTTGAGATTGATCTGGTCTAATTACAGAAATCTGTAACAGCTGTGATCCTGAATATTCAACACTAAATTCATAAATAAAGTCACTTGGGAAATCATCATAGTAATATTGCACGCCAAATTGATGCGATGTTAATGATATAATATCATCTTTAGTTATTGCTGATGGATTGTCTAGTATAAGATGCTCTGGAATTTTTTCTGTCATAAAATAGTTTATCCATATTGGTACTGATGTCTTTGGATACGAAATCCACTTACCTGGATTATTCCATTGTTTGAATGTGTCTATAGGAATTGTAATAACAGCTACCGCCGATAATATGATAAGACTTGCCAAAATTCCAATACCAACAAGACCAACTTTACTTTTAGCAAATTCTTGCCATATTTCAGATGAACTTACAGCACTCATTCTGTTTTCACTCTTGGATCAAAATAGCCATAAAGTAAATCTGCAACAAAAATACTGATCAAAAATAATACCGTAAGCACGTATGTAGCACCAATTATGATCGGTAAGTCCATCACGCTGATTGCCTCAAAATAAAGCCGTCCCATTCCAGGCCAATCAAAAACTGCCTCTGTAATTATTGCACCACCTAATGAACCTGAAAGGCTTAGTGCTAGAATTGTGATAATTGGGGGTGCGGCGTTTTTTAAAGCATGTTTGTAGATAATTTTTTTCTTATTAATGCCAATGGCTTTTTTTGCTGTGATAAAATCTTCTTGTAATGTTCCTACCATAAAATTACGTACAAGGTATGCCCACGTACCAAACCCAATCATTACAATTGTAATCAGTGGGAGTGTCATATGATAAAGTAATGCAAGTATGTAATCAGGTTCTGTTGGAAGTATGGTTGGTGTTGCCCTTGCGGGAAAAATATGATATGTAAATGCAAACATAAAGATCATAAGCATCCCTACCCACCAAACAGGAAAACTACTGCTGATGACTGCGAACGCCGAAGTAATTCGATCAACAATGGAACCTACCTTACTTCCTGCCAAAGCACCCAAAAATATCCCAATTATAGAAATGATTATAGTTGCTGTAGTGAAAAGTAAAACAGTTCTTGGAATTTTTTCTAATAATATGTCACCAACATTTGAAGACCCAGAATCACTTGTAAGAAATGTTGCATTTCCAAAATCTAGAATTAATATTTTATACATAGTAAAGCCAATTCTCTGTGGAGAGTACCATGGGGTATCAAGTCCAAGCGCCTTCATTCGTTGATCAATTTGCTCCTGGACAAATTGATCAAATTCTTCAACAGTTGCAAAGCTTTTAGCAATAGTAGGACTTTCCGTAATTTCCGCTCTTACTTGGTATGATATTCCTTGCTTTAAAATAATGTCCATGTTAGATCCCACTAATAATACTGTTAACAGTAACGTTATCATTAAAACACCAAACATAGTAATACCTCTAGTAGCTATGTATCGTTTCAGACTCAATGAGTAAGTTAAGAAAATTTACTTTATAACTTCTAGCAAAAACTTTTCAATAACTATGTTCTAAATCGTATAAATGATATGCGCTAATTGTGATAATCATAAGCATTTCGAGTGTATTGATTGTTTAAATGACCATAAGACTAATCTTTGCAATTGCGATTGTCATGATATTCAGCATAAACATGATTAGTACAAAAAAACCAATGTAACCATATTTAATCATTTTACCCCTATATGACTATTTTGAAATAAAGTCAATCTCATATGAAAAATCAAGATTCATAAAGAAGCAAAACAATTTTCGAGAATTACGAAATGACTTTGAAAACATTTGGAACGCTTGAATATGCAATTGACAAATATTCAGGTTCATGGACATGGAAAATCGTTGGTGTTAGAGCTGTAATGATGATTTCAAAGCTCATACCAGAGTTATGGTATGGTGATGGTCCAGATGAAGTTATTATTCCCGATAATGAAAAGAATGTTAAGCAAATTAAACTGATTTTGGAAAGATATCCACTGGAAATATTATCAAAATCTGTTTGGCAGCGAAAGATCTTCACAAAAATTGTTAAAAAATCACCTAACATAAAAATTGATAAACTTTCAAAAGCTATTGCAGGTAAACAGTTTCGTGGGAAACTGTTAAACTTTCAGAAAATGGGTCTAGATTTTCTTTTAAAATCTTCAGGTAATGCATTACTTGCTGATGATATGGGTCTTGGTAAAACTGTACAAACACTAGCATATATTGCATCAGAAAAACAATCATTACCAGTTCTTGTAATAGCTCCGCTTGTAACACTAACTAATTGGCAACGTGAAATAGAAAGATTCATGAAAAAAAAGAGTAAGAATGGACGTATTACTGAGGATGGTGTGCCAACTATAACAGTCATACGTTCAGGCAAACAAAAAGAACTCTCTGATTATGATTTTTATCTTATCAATTACGAGTTACTTTATAAGCGCCAAATTGACCTGTCAAAATTAAAAACTCGAACACTAGTATGTGATGAGGTCCAGCATCTTCGTTCTAAAACAACCCAAAAGTATAGTGCAGTTAAAAAACTTGCAGGAATGAAATCAATCAAATACAGGGTTGGCCTTTCTGGTACACCCATTTATAATCATGGTTCTGAAATATGGCCAATAGTTGATATCTTAAAACCAGGATTATTAGGTAATTTTAAAGAATTTTGTGAATATTTCTGTTATCAGGATGAAAGGGGAAAGGCGATTGTAGTTCCTAGTAAGCGTGATGGTTTACGTCACGTACTACAAAGAGATGTAATGCTTCGCAGAAAAAAGTCAGATGTATTAAAAGAGTTAAAGGATAAAGTCAGATATAAGGAAACAATAGACGCTGATGAAACTTACTATAAAAAAGAACTAAATAAAATTTGGAACAAACTTGAAGAGGAACAAAAAAGTGCAGAAACTGAATTTAGTAAACACGCTTCATATCAAAGAGCAATTCAAAGTGAGAGACAAGCTGCGGGTGTGGCAAAACTTCCTCATGTCATTGATTTTGTAAAAAATATAATGGAAATTGAAGAGAGTGTTGTGGTTTTCTGTCATCATAAATATATTCATAAATTATTGCATGAAAGTTTACAAGAATTTACTCCCGCATCAATTATTGGTGGTCAAAGGGATAAAGTGCGACAGGAAAACATAGACTGTTTTCAAAATGGAGGCACCAAGTTACTTATTGCCGGTTTGCGTGCTGGCAATCTTGGAATAAATCTAACACGAGCAAAGTATGTTATATTTGCTGAATTGGACTGGAGTCCCGCAATACATCGCCAGGCTGAAGACAGATTGCATAGAATTGGACAAAAGAATACTGTTTTTGCATATTATTTAATTGGTAAAAGAACACTTGATGAGCACGTAGCTGATATTTTAGTTGATAAAAGTTATGAGATTGATGCCATAATGGACGAAAGTAGTGATTCATATGAAAATAAAGAAAAAGCAAAATTGATTCTTGCACAAATTCATGATAAAATTCATTCAAAATAAGGAAATTATACTAAACAATGAAAAAAAGTGATAATGTTCCTAACCCTTACCTATTCGGAACATCGTTGTGCTACACGTAGGGCAAGAACCTTTTGTTGCAGGCTTACCATTTTTGAGAGTTACTGCGGTTGCACCTTTTATCTCTCTTTTTGTTCTACACTTGACACAATAACCTGTTGTCATGTCAAAACAGAGTGTATGGGAGTATTAGCAGGATTTTGTTAATGAGATTTAACATAGTTGTGATCAGGATTAACGCAAAATTAACCAGTTTTGGCAACTTTCAACTGAGCAAATTAGCAAATAATCAAATAAAACCTAAACTAACAATCACAAATATCCATGAAATACAAAGTTAGTGCTTTTTTTTTCATTTTTTTTGTTTTGTTTTTACCATTTGATGTTTTTGCTGATTCTGTAAATATTTCTGTTGATCTTCCAATATTCACAGATGCAGATAGGATTGTAATTTATGGTAATGTTTCTAGTGAAACTACATTTCAAATCATTATTACGGGTCCAAATGAAATAATCGTATTAAATGAAGATGTTACGATAGTATCTGGAGATTTTACACATAATATTATAATAGGAAATTATGATCTAAAGCGTAGCGGGCATTATGATATTTCTGTAATTTATGACGATACTGTACTTATTGAACAATTCTTTTATGATTCAGGACATAATGTGAACCCAAATAAAGTAAATAGTGGAATAGAAAGTTTGTCAGAATCTGATCAAATGATTATATTTGCATCTGCAATAATAATAATCATCGGCGTGTTAATTTTTCTTGCAAGAGATTCAATCTTTAGAAAGAAAACCGAGTATGATACTGGTGATTGGGCTTCAAAAAAAAATAGAGATTATGAAAAATATCATTCTGAATGGATGAGTGATGAAATTAGTTTTGAACGCAAAGGGAAAAACAAACTAAGTGATGACGAATTTACAAAGTCGTTATTAAACGAAAATCTTCCTGATTATTATGCAATTTTACAGGTACAAAAAAATGCAAGTCAGGATGAGATAAAAAGGCAGTTTAGGCTACTTGCAAAAAAATGGCATCCAGATAAAAAGCAAAGCAACGATGCTGAGGAGAAAATGGCACAAATAAACATGGCATATGAAGTTCTATCAAACCCTAAACGAAGAAAAATGTATGATCAACATTTTTCTAAAAAATAGTGACGGTTATATAGAAAAAAAGAAATTTTTGTTAAAATTTAAGTATATTTTTGAATATTTTACTATAATGAAGTTAGAAAAACCTTTCAACTCGGAATTACTCTACAACCACATAGTTCATTATTATATTGATAAAAAAGGCGTCACAAAAGAGGAGGCTAATAAAATTGCACAAAAAGTAATCACAAGAGAACTTCAGCGTTATGTTTGTAAAGATAGTAGATGTGGTCACTTGTCTTATGACCACATTAAAAATCAAGATACGTGTATCATCATTGATTGTTCTTGCACAAAATTTGTTAAATAAGTGATTAAAATCCTATAGTCTATCTGAGGAATTACAATTTGGAATCAGTTAATAGGTTAGTCATATTAGGAAAAAAACAACTTGAAGATGGACACCACAATGAGGCATTAAACTCATTTGAACAAGCTATATTACTTAATCAAAAAGATCCAGACCTGTGGAACTTAAAGGGCATTGCATTAAGAAGCCTTGGACGCTACAATGAAGCAATAGAATGCTTTAACAAATCATTGGAAATTGATCCTCGTGATAAGAACGCATCGTGATAAAATTACCAAAATTCAATAGACGCAATTCCAAAATAGTACCCAATGAAAATCAATGTGATGCTCCATCCACAAGAACCTAAAATAGTGTATGTAAGGAATTTTGCAAGTTTCATTTTAAGTAATCCTGCTGGTATAGAAATCATTTCTCTGAAAACTGGTACCATTCTTCCGAACAAAACTGCCTTATCACCATATTTTTGAAACCAACTTTCCACCTTTGTTAATTTTTTTTCAGAAACTTTAACATATTTTAGATATCTTAACAATGCAGTTCTACCTAATTTTAAGGCGATTAAATAAATTACAGTTGAGCCAATAGATGCGCCAAGCCCTCCCACAATTCCTAGTAAAATTAATTCCGGCAGCTCAAGACCATTTTGTGCTGCAATAAATCCAGCAGTTGGAAATACAACCATTGTTGGTATTGGGGGAATTATCGTCTCAATTATCGCGGCGAGAAATACTCCCAGATAAAGGTAATCTGTTATTAACGCGGTTACGAATTCAATAAGAGATTCAAGAGGCATAAATTACTATCAAATTTATCAAATTTTGGCTTTGTTTATACTTTCTGAAGCTTTTGTTAACAATGAATCCAAGCTAGAATTTATTATTTTAATATATTATTAATTAGTATTGAAGCGTGAACTGTCAAAAATGCTAGAGAAGGCATCTAAATTATGTGAGGATGAAAAATATACTCAAGCACTAAAATATTATAAAAATATTTTACGAATTGAATCTGATAATGTTACAGCTATTATTGATTATGGCGTTACTTTGCAAAATTTAGGACGTTATAGACAAGCATTGGAGATGTATGATAGAGCCTTAACCATTAAATCAAAAAATCTGGAGGCACTAATTAACAAGGGTTCAGTGTTACATACACTACAAAAATACTCTGAAGCGATTTCTTGTTATAATATTGTTCTTAGTCTTGACAAACAAAACACAATGGCTATTGCATACAAGGGTCTTTCTGTTGGGGAGATGGGTAATATTCGATCGGCCATAAAATATTTCAAAAAAGCCTTATCTATTGACAATGATTATGAATTAGCACAAATTAGCCTTGATACTGCAAAACGTATTATGAAGTCACATTAATGACAATTTATGATAAAGTTTTACTAGTGTGAATGATGTCAGCTCCAAAGCCAAAATTTGCTCCATGCCGTGATGATTTTTTCATTTGTAAAAAATAATCCAGAAAATATTAAACATACTGCGATAATAATCCATTTCAATGGAAAGTTTAAAGGTAATTTAGCCATACTTTAGTAAATTTCTTCTGACAACTTACTAATTTTTAGTATCATATTTTTCATCTTTATCAAAAAATTCTTTATGACTCGATTCTTGATGCTTTTTTAAATCTACCATATTTTCAAATGTTTCATGACATATGTAACATTTTGGTTTATTTTCATCAATTAGCGGGAGAACCAAACTGGCATATTTTCGGCTATCCAGTACTTATCTATTTACTTAAAAAATTAATCAATGTTATTTGTTTAGTGAAAAAGCAAATGGAAATAATCACCAAAAGATATTTTGCTTTAAGTGATCACACTAAATTTTTATGAAAATTACATGAATTATTAGTGTAATTTTCTCAACACTACTAATACAATAGCTAGTATATAACGTACTTTTCATGGCACAAAGAACAAAAGCTCAACGTAGTGCATCTGCAAAGAAAGCAGCACGTACTAGAAAAAGGAACGCCGCTGCTAAGAAAACTAAGAGAGCAGCATCAACAAGAAAAAGAACAGGTTCTAGAAGTAAAAAAAGAAAACGTTAGAACCTATTCTCTTTTTTTAAAATTAACCGAGTCCAAAAATTTTGTGGTATCTTTTTAATTTTATAACTGGTAGATATCGATAACCATGCCGAAAAGAATCAGTAAAAATTGGATCTTCATCCTTTTGTAGTGAATAGTGCAAAAACGGTTTTGTAGGTTCTTTATCAAGCTTAACGTAATTGAAAAAATACACAGTATCCTCAAAATCAATTGAAGTGATATATCCGATCACCCACTTTTTTTTATGTGGAAAAAGAAAAAGAGTCACATCAGGCTCATCAGGAAATTCAGGATTATAGGTTAACCTTGCAAGGCTACCCAAGTCTACAACCTCAATTGGTTTGAATTTGTCTTTGATTTGTTTTGGATTTATAGTTAAATTTGAAGGAAGGGACACGAGATGAATTATGGGGGCGTATTTGGCAAAGGTCTTAGTTGAATTTATTATTGCAAAACGCTCTTTGCCTCCCTCTTCAGAATAGGAGATATATCTTCCAGTTTTTGGTTGAGGGATATAAAAAGAGAATAATGAATTGGAAAGGATTCGTCTGCTTGACAAAACAATCTTTCCATTCAATTTATAGGAATAAACTCTCAGAGGGTATTCTCTGAATGCACAAACATATCTTGCAAAATCCAAAAATGATGCGGTCTCCACAAAATGAATTTCAGGCAATCATATAGAGTCTACAGTTATTTAATTAAAAGTTAAAGAATCGACTTTGAGATATAAGCAACCCATAAAAAACAGAATTGTCTAGTTTATGAGTTAATATTTTTAGATTGTTTTTTATGGCTTGTCATCTGATTAATATTGAGAGCAAATGCAGAAAGCATTCATCCTAATAAACTGTGATTTAGGTTCAGAAGCTAATCTAATAAAAGAATTAAATCAATTGGATGCAGTAAAGGAAGTACATGGAATATTGGGTCCATATGATATAGTAACCACAATTGAAACAGATAATCAAGATAAAATTAGAAAAACAATTTCTGATCATATAAGAAAGCTTGAACATATTAGATCAACTATAACCCTAATGAGAATTGAAGATCTTGAAGGGCCAAAACCAATGCCAGAAATTATTCCAGACATAATCCCTGAAGAAAAAAAACCTCTAGAACCGCCCGATGAATATGTTGAAGAAGAGTATGATGAAGACGAAGAAGATTTCTCAGTTAAAACTGAAGAAAGAGGAATGTAGTATTGTGATTGAGTCGATATGCTGGACAAACTGCACTAGCTTTGAGGAAGCGGATGTAATTGTATTAGGGGTCCCTGATGAATCTAAATCTCATGCCTTACGAAAAGGAACAAACGAAGCACCACAACACATAAGGCGAATTTCAAACATTAGGGATTCGTACAAGCGAAGCAAAAAAAAGTCCCTGGGACTGCCCTACAACAACATATCAGCCAGAATCTATGACTTTGGTGATGTAGACAAAAAGGAAATTGATTCTGTCTACAACAAGATATTGTCATCTGGTAAAATTCCAATTCTAATAGGCGGTGATCACTCCATAACTGTGAAGGCGGTAGAGTCTGTCTCAAAAAAAGTAGGACAGATTAGTATGGTTTACTTTGATGCACATCCTGATTTTGTTTCTACTCGTAGGAATTATTATGGTTCTGTTTTTACTGACATTTTACAGTACATTGACTTGAGCTCATCCGTTCAAATAGGTATAAGGACACCCGAAAAAGAAGAAATTGAAAATTTGAACAAGCACAAAATCAAAGTAATTACTCCTTTTGAGATTATGGAAAATGGTGTAAAGAAAGTTTCAGAAGACATCCTAAGTTTATTAGGTGAACATACTTACATTTCATTTGATATGGATTGCATAGATCCTGCTTATGCACCAGGTGTTTCAGTTCCTGTTCCATTAGGATTAAGAAGTGTAGAGGCAACGTACATTCTCAAGAAAATAGTTGAACATGGTATGGTGGCAATGGATTTGATGGAAGTATGTCCTCCGTATGATATCAAAGATAGAACGTCTCACCTAGCATCTAGGATTGTGGGCGAGACAATCTCTGCTCTAGGTTAAAGGATGAATACCAAATCTTCCCTTAAATGAAGATGATTTTTGATTCATGACAACTAAAATAAGCCGTTTAGTAAATCTGTCTATGTTCAAGAATGAATACAGTTGGGGAACAGCTGTAAAAGAAAATACCACCGATGAGTTTCATCAAAAATTTGACACAGCATTAAACGAAGTAAAAAACGATCTAGGTAAAGATTATCCCATCATCATTAATGGCGAAAAGATCCATCTCTCAGAAAAGTATGAAGTTAAATCGCCGGCTGACACCAACATTATTCTTGGCAGGATTTCCAATTGCAGTAAAGCGGAAACAAAACAGGCAGTAGATGCTGCAAAGTCAGCATTTGAAGAATGGAGATCAACCAAGTATCAAAGGAAAGCTAAAGTTTTCAAGGAGTGTGCTGATTCATTTTCGTCTAAAAAATTCCATCTTGCTGCGTTGTTGTCTATTGAAAATGGGAAAAACAGGTATGAAGCAATTGGAGATGTAGATGAGGCAATTGACTTTATGCGATTTTACGCATATCAACTAGAACTAAATAATGGGTTTGAAAAAGAAACTGCTCATCCAAACCCTGATGAAAAAACAAAAGTAACACTCAAACCATATGGTGTTTGGGGAATAATATCTCCATTCAACTTTCCTTCAGCAATTGCAATAGGTATGACAACAGCTGCACTTATCACAGGAAACACTACAGTTCTCAAGCCTTCTTATTATACACCAATTTCGTCCTTCAAGTTTGTTGAGGAAATTTACGAAAAGATCCCTGCTGGAGCAATTAATTTTGTAACAGGACCTGGTGATGTCCTAGGGCAAGCGCTAATGGAGAACTCTGACGTTTCGGGAATAGCCTTTACTGGGTCGGTAGAAGTTGGCATGGCATGCTATCATAAATTCATAAGAGATTCTGTAAAGCCGTTCGTTTGTGAAATGGGTGGGAAAAATCCCGTCATAGTTACACAATTTGGGAATTTGGATAAAGCAGCAAACGGTGTCCTAAATGCTGCATTTGGCTATGGAGGACAAAAGTGCAGTGCTTGCTCTAGAGTTTACGTTCACAAAAGTATCTACGCCAAGTTCAATGAGATGCTAAAAAACAAGACATCAAACCTGAAAATTGGATTACCGTGGAAAAAGGAAGTGTTTTTGGGACCACTCATTCATGAAAACGCATACAAGAGATTCAAAAAAGCTTTAGAGATTGCTAAAAGAGACGGAGAGATCATCGTTGAAGGCTCTATGCTTGAAGGTCCTGAATTTCAAAACGGTTACTACGTACAACCAACTATAGTTTCTCAACTACCACATGACCACGAGCTTATGAAGGATGAATTGTTCTTACCTTTGATTTGCATTAATGAATATGATTCTTTTGACAAGGTCATCCAACTAGCAAACGAAAGTGAGTTTGGGCTAACTGCTGGAATTTTTTCAGAGAATGAAAATGAGCTAAGTAAATTTTTCGACAAAATTGAAGCAGGTCTGTTATACGCTAACAGGGATTCTAGTGCAACGACTGGAGCGCTTGTGCAAATTCAACCTTTTGTAGGATGGAAAAAATCAGGAATCACGGGTAAAGGGGCAGGCGGTGAAAACTATCTGCAGCAATTCATGCGAGCACAGACTCAGACTAGGTGTGAACGTATAAACGAATGACCCAACAGCAGAATGTTTCTCTTTCTTTCTTTTAACCTCCTAATTGAATAGGGTAGCCAGTTTGTTCCATAGGGAATGTACTCTGATACTTTGAATCCTTCTTTTAGTAATTTTGGTTTCAGTTCATCTCGAACACCTTTAAGAAACTGAAACTCGAATTTTTTATCATACACTTTAGATAATTTCTTCGCTCCGTTGATTAGATTACAATCATGCGTAGCTATACCAAATTCATTACCTTCCTTAAACAACATTTTCATTAATTTAAAATAATTAGAGTCTACATCTTTTATTGATTTAAAGGCTATTTTGGCTTTTTCTCGATAAGCTCCTTTTACTAGTCGTATCTTGGCACCAACTGCAAGTAAATCTGTTAGGTCATCATGTGTCCTCTTTAGATTAGCTTGTAAAGCTATTCCTAACCTTTCATGTCTTGAAAAAAACCTGTGATAAATCTGTATAGTTTTCGTTGTATGTTCAGATGATTCCATATCAATCCAGAGAAAGTAATTATTATGGTATGCATGTTTAACAATCTTTTCCAAATTTTCACTACATGCCTTTCTGCTAAGATACAGACCTATCTGAGTGGGTTTAACAGAGATACTGCCCTTGATTCCTTCTTTTTTAAAAGACGACAAGATATTTTTATAATTTTCGGTTGTGTTGTTAATAAGATTCCTTGATGTATGATATTCGCCAAGCATGTTCACAATACATCTCATTCCCTTTTCATTAGCCTGTTTAGCTGAAAGCAAGGCATCAGCATAAGTATCCCCAGCAATCCATTGGCCAGCAAATTTGAAAAGAACTTTTTCCATCAATCTAGACGCTGTTATCATCAGTAAGGGGAGAAATTTCTAACATATAATATCTTGTTCAAGAATCAGATGATTTTTTTATTTCATTGATCAACTATTCTTTATGGTTGAGGAAATCTGTTACATATGTCAGGAAGGAATTTTAGAACATGAACACTCTGAATTGCTTGCTTGAAGAAGTCAAGTGGTCTACTCTTCTGTCTAAATAAGGATGAAGATGAAGAATTTGCCAAGATCTTAGAATGAGAACAAAATTTCAAAACAATCAAAGGGAAACATATGGTAAATTCTATTGAAAATAACACAAAATGGGTATGAGTTTAAGTAGTGATTAGTTATTTTTTACGTATTTATTTACATACAATTCATGTAAAACATGCTGGAAAAACTAATTGGCGAATCAAAGGTATTAGAGCGTGCGATTGCTGGGGAGAAGCTAGGCATGCAAGACGGAATAGAATTAATGAAGTATGATAATCTCTATATGATTGGAGCTGTTGCCGATGCAACACGACAAAAACTTGTTGGTAATAAAGTCACCTTTACTGCGTCATCATATCTGAATTACACTAATGTTTGTGCTGCTAGCTGTCAAATATGTGCATTTTATAGAAAAGAAAATGATAATGATGCTTATACCTTGACTCCAGAACAAATTGAGGGCAGGGTATCAGCTGCAAAGAAGATGGGTGCTACTGAAATGCACATTGTTGGTGGATTTCATCCAAAACTATCACTAGATTATTATGAATCCATGATGAAGATCATCAAAAAAAATCATCCTGAATTAAAAATCAAAGCATTTACTGCAGCAGAAATTTTCTTTTTTGCTAAATTAACAAAAAATTCTGTAAAAGAAGTATTATCCAGATTAAAGAATTCTGGACTTGATTCATTACCTGGTGGGGGCGCAGAGTTGTTCCATCCAGAAATTAGGGGAAAAATCGCACGTGGAAAATGTAGTGGTCAAGAATGGTTAGATACCATGGAACAGGCTCATAATCTTGGCATTAAAAGTAATGCCACAATGCTATATGGACACATTGAGAAGCCAGAGCATATTGTTGATCATTTATTGAAGATTAGAAATTTGCAGGAAAAAACAGGCGGATTCTTAACGTTAATCCCGCTTAAATTTAGTTTGGAAAATACTGAACTTGAACAAAAGAGTATGCTAACTCAGGAATGTTCATCAATTTATGATTTGAAAGTAATTGCGTTATCACGATTAATGTTGTCTGGTTTTTTGAACAACATTTCAGTTTATTGGGTTGCAGACGGAAAAAAGATTGCACAGGTTGCATTATCATATGGCGGAAATGATCTTGTGGGTACAGCGTTTTCTGAAGAAGTATATCGTGCCGCAGGAAAACCAACCAATTCATCACTTTTGGATCTTGTAAATCTTGTAAAAGAAATCAAAAGGGAACCAGCACAACGTGACACATTTTTTAATATCCTTAGAACATTTTGATTTCATTCTAATGGTTTTTTTTCAATCTTTTTAGTACCGCCTTTACGTTTTCGTCTTGCGCCAAAACTAATTAATATTAATAAAAATCCAATTCCGATTAATATTCCTGACAATGTGCGAGAATCAGAATTTTCGCGTTCAGCAAACAGCAAATTTATTTTTTCCTCCTCAGTCATACCAGCTTTACCAATTGGGGTGGTTTCTGTAAGATACCATGAAATGGTAATACCTACAATAATCATTAACACACCACCAACCATCATTTTTTTATCAATTAGCAAACTGATTCTTATTCAGTATACCTATAATATAATTTAGTAAAAATTATTTGTATAAATCAAATTCAGGTTTTCGTTTTTGAATTTTTACTTCTTTAATTATGGCCTGTATTACTTCTGGATGATTATATGTAAGATGTCGCATAAACTTAGTAGAGATTTCATTTCTTGCAATGTCATCCAACAGCAAAGAATCTTCACGTGTTAGATCTTTTATAAATGAATTACATTCATCACAGAGTTCAAAATCAAGAAATAATTTCATGCACACAATAATTTGAGATTATTAATAAGTATCTCGATTGAAATGATCTTGTAAATAATCACTTAGTTAAATCTTCATCAACTATAGATAGCAGCCCAGCAAAATCATAGATCGAGATATTTTGATCATCATATTTTGATTTCAATAATGTTTAAACAGAGATTTTCGATATAAAGCCCGCGAATAAATTGTCCATTTTTACTGCATGAAAAGTTATGCAAATTTTAGATTAAACTTTGGAACAAGATTTTTTTGCTTAGCCATTTCAAAAAATCTTCTGATAGATTCTTCTCCACTTTTACCCATGTTAATAGTCACATCATTTACATACATTTTCACAAATTTCTCAATCAAATCTCTTGGCTTTCCTCTTCCATATTTCATTGCGTATTCTATTGCGTCATCAGCATGTTTTAGACCAAATTGAATAGATTCTTGCAAGAATTTATCAAATTTTCTTATGGTTTCCAAACCAAAACTGTCTTTCATAACATTGATTCCCAATGGAACAGGGAGTCCGTTAGTAGTTTTATCCCACCATTCACCAACATCCAGAATTTTGATAACACCTTCCTGTGAATATGATAATTGGGTTTCATGTATGACCAATCCCGCATCTACTTTTCCATCTTTTACCGCCATTGGTATATCACTGAAATTCATTTCAAGATAATCAAACTTTCCAATTATTAATTGTAAAAGCAAAAATGCTGACGTCATCTTTCCTGGAATTGCAATTTTTGCTTTCTGTAATTCCTTAACTGTCATTTTTTTTGTTGCAGTTACAATTGGGCCATAGCCAATTCCAAAACTTCCGCCACTTCGTAAAATTGTATACTCGGGTATATGTACACAAGCATGAACAGAAACAGCTGTAACATCTAGTTCAGGTGATAGAGCTTTACGGTTGAGATTTTCAATATCTTCTATTACATGTGTAACTGTAAAATAAGGTGAAGTTACTTTTCCGGAAAACATGCCATAAAACATGAAGGCGTCATCTGCATCTGGAGTATGACCGACAGAAATTTCCACTATTTATCGCGCAAAATTGATTATAAATAATATTCAGTTAGTATTCTAATATGGGCAAATGGTTTAGATGTGAAAAATGTGGGGAAATTATAGAACGTGATAAGCAAAAAGTACACAAGATTTTTTGCTATACCTGGATTAATGAAGGAAATAACTAGTATCATTACATATTTAATTTTGGTTTTTTTAAAAAAATTATGAGACGTAAGTTCTGAAATGATCTATTAAGATTTTTTCTCATAAGATTTAATACCAGTTTATCGAGGATTATCGCCATATGGTAAAATACAAATCAACGGAACAAGTACTCAAAATAATTAAGGATAAGAGTCATATCCGTAATTTTGGTGTGATTG
>Ga0208748_1000397_pt1 | contig 22249 bp, 20 predicted proteins | sample Knorr_S7_td_Bott_FD_185599 | JGI IMG/M metagenome (GOLD analysis project Ga0208748, IMG submission 185599) | Marine microbial communities from Southern Atlantic Ocean transect - Knorr_S7_td_Bottom_ad_4513_LV_A (SPAdes) (version 2) | ecosystem: Environmental > Aquatic > Marine > Oceanic | place... | reverse complement strand
CAGGGCATGGTATGAAACAAACGGACATCGTATCAATTACGATGATGAAAAGATGAAAACTCTGGCAGAAATTAGAAATGAATGGCAAGAACGGCAAAGAAGCAGAATGGTTTTCTCAAATGGTTTTAGGAGACAACTTATGGAGGACGGGTGGTGCAGATTGAAACGAGATGATGAAGTGATTGAGGGAGAATATTACGGAACCGCAGATGGATTGGTGAAAATTATGAAAAAAACAGAAGATAATGAAAAATGGTGGGGCAAAATCATAAAACCATCGCACGGTCAAACAAAGGAAGGGGATGTGTTCTGCTATGGATGGGACGAGTTGTTTGTAGGGCAGCACAAGAATAAAGACAAATGGCAGGTAGCCTCTTCAAGCTTTTGTCCCTTTGCTGAAAGTCGCCGTGTCCATCTTATTCTGTACCTCAAATTTTGTGACTTAGGAATGATAGACCGTCATCAGCAATTATTTTCATCCACTTTAGCGGCAACACTTGTGTAATGCATATCTGTTTTCCAAACAACATGGCCATCTCCATGCTCTAAAAAATACCTAATCAGAAAGCCCATGTTGGTGATGCGGCGGAATTCGTCGGCCATCGCTGGGAAGGTAAGCATACATAACTTGTAACTCACGAGTTTTAAGCATTGAGTAATTTGTTGTCAAGCATTGATAATGATATGTCGTACCGCCTTTCACCAGTTTCAAATTGTGAAAGGATGATCGTTGAATATGTACAAAAACTTGAAAGGAGAATTTTGGAAAAACGTCAGATTATAGAAATTAAACAAGAAAAACTGCTGGCATACAATCGTTACGGAACAGTTTCCAAGGGCTTAAAATGGTTGCTGCTGAGTAAAGTTGAGAAGCTGGAGCATGAAGTTTTTATAGTTCAATTTGAAGCGGGCAGTTCCTCAAATTTACATCGACACAAAGGTTACGAAGAGTTTTATGTCCTTGATGGAGAATTAATTGATGATGACGGAAAGGTTTTCAAAAAAGGTGATTATATTAAATTTGAAACCGGCAGCGAACATTCTTCATACTCAAAAACCGGCTGCACCATTTTAGTTATACTTTATGGCGGAACGAATGAATTAGTTGAATGAAGTTGAATTTAGTCTCCGTCGCACAGAAGATTTTGTAGCTGGTTTTGGTGAACATTACTGTTCTACACCATTCACAATCTTTCCAAAGATATTTCCATCCTGGTCGTATCCTGTAGTGTTCCACGGCTCATCTTCTCTGAATTCACCGGCCCATTTTACTCCGTCTGGAAAAGTGAGGGTGCCTTGCCCGTGATTTTTACCATTCTTGAATTCACCCACATACCTCATTCCATCAGACACAGTGAATGTTCCCTGCCCTTCCCATTTCCCGTCCTTGAATTCTCCTACGTACTTATATCCATCAGGTGAAGTGACCGTTCCCCGTCCATCCCTTTTCCCAGCCTTCCATTCCCCCACATATTTTCTTCCATCAGGAAAAGTGAATGTCCCTTGACCGTGTTTTTCTCCATTCTTCCATTCTCCTTCATACTTGTCTCCATAATGAAAAGAATAGGTTCCGTTCCCATGTTTTTTCCCATTCTTCCATTCTCCTTCATACTTGTTTCCATCAGGTGAAATGAAGCATCCCTGCCCGTGATATTTACCAGAGATGTAGTTTCCGTCATACTTGCTTCCATCCGCAAAGGTGAAGATTCCAAGTCCATGTTTTTCACCGTCCTTCCATTCTCCCACATATTTTCCGCCGTCAAACCAAGTCTCGGTACCCTTTCCATGATATTTCCCCTCCCTGAAATCACCCTCATATTGTTCACCTTTTGATGAAATATAGTTGCCATGACCATGATATTCACCGTCACTGAACTCACCTTCATATTTCCCGCCGTCAGACCAGGTGTAGACTCCATGACCATTCCTTTTTCCTTCTTTGAATTCTCCTTCATACTTGTCTCCATCAGACCAGGTTTCTGTGCCCTGCCCATGATACGTCCCATCCTTGTATTCTCCATCGTACCGGCCTTCACCATTTACAAGTTGAAATCCTCGAATATTTGACATTTAATTCACCTAATGATTTTTAGCATTTTATTTGAAATCTAATTATTCTCAATCATTTTGACGCATTTCCGGCAGAAAAGCCGTTTAGTCGGTTTCCGGAAGAGTTGTAGCACAAATATCTTTCGGGTGTAATTTTCACAGGATCCTCCGGTCTCCACAATAAATGGGGTGATCCGCTTACCTGAATTGTTTCTCCGCTTTTTAATTCTATCCCGACAATCTGCACAGAGCCTGAAAAATCAACGGTTTTCACTATCCCGTTGGCCTCGTGGTCATTCCGCGACTCAAGAATAAAATCTTCCGGACGCACCATCATGAGCCGGGTTTCTTTGCCGATTCCCTCAGGCACATCCAATGATCCGAAAGGAGAAATTAAAGAGGAATCCCGCCATTCAACCTTAAGGTGATTTGCTTCGCCCACAAAAGATGACGCCCAAAGTGTTTGAGGATGCTGATAAATTTCTTCCGGAGTTCCGGACTGAACCAGCTTTCCCTTGTGCATGAGCAGCACTCTGTCAGCAAAAGTAATGGCTTCTACCTGATCGTGAGTGACGAGAATAGTTGCCACACCCTCATGTTTGAGAATATCCCGGATGTCGCGGCGTAGTTGAAGACGCAATTGATAATCAAGATTGTTGAACGGCTCATCCATTAAAATCATCCGGGGGCGCGGGGCAAGTGCCCGGGCAACCGCGATTCGCTGCTGCTCTCCGCCACTGATTTGATGCGGCATTTTTTCCGCGAGGTGCGGAAGACTGACCAGTTTCAGCAATTCCCGAACCCTTTTCTGCTTCTCACTTTTTGATCCGTTTACTCCAAACGCGATATTAGCTTCAACGCTCAGATGAGGAAACAAGGCAAAATCCTGGAAAATCATGCCAAATTTGCGACGTTCAGGCGGCAGTATTATTTTCTTGCCGGAAATTTCTTTTTTCTGTAAAAATACCTGTCCCTCTGAGGGAACTTCAAGTCCTGCAATCAGGCGGAGCAAAGTTGACTTTCCACATCCGGATGGGCCTAAAATTGAAATAAATTCGTGTTCCTGCAAATGCAAACCAAAGTCACTGACTGCTGCCAGTGTGCCGTAGTTTTTAGTAAGGTTTCGGCATTCAATCATGATCACTTTCAAGATAATTCTGCGGTGCTGATTCTCGCAGTTGGCGGTTTAGAAAAATTACGGGAAACAAACCCACAAGGACAATCGTCAGGCACCAGAGAGAGGCTTCTCTCAGTAACTCTTCGGTTGCATAACCATAAGCCCGAGTGGCAAGTGTGCTAAAATTAAACGGCTGAAGCATCAAGGTTGCAGGCAACTCTTTCATTACATCAACAAAAACCAGCAATCCTGCGGTCAGCATGCTGCCGCGCAGTAAGGGCAAGTGAACACGTTTTAAAGTTTGCCAGGTGTTTTTTCCCAAAGACCGACTGGCGTCTTCCATTGCGGAAGTGATGCGCCCAAATCCGGACTCTGCGGTGCCGTAAGCCAAAGCAAGAAAACGTACAAGGTAGGCAAAAACAAGAATAAACAAAGTCCCGCTCAACAAATATCCGCTAGAAATACCAAATGATTCCTGCATCCAAGCGTCTATTGTCCGGTCAAACCAGGCAAAAGGCAAGAGTACTCCAAGCGCGACAACCGGCCCGGGAAAAGTATAACCGAGACTGACTGTCCGGACCGCCCAGCGAATCCTGCGGCGCTTGCTGATTCTCGATCCATAAGCCATCAAGACACCGAGCAATACCGCCAGAAAGGCTGTTAAGACTGCCAGAATAAGACTGTTTCCCGCATCACTGAAAAATCGTTCCAGCATCACTTCACGCCAACTCTTCGCCGCCCACTGAATCAATAAACCAGCGGGCAAAGCAAAACCGAACACTACAGGGACCAAACAAAATGCAAACGCAGACAATGAACTGATTCCGGAAAGTTTGTAACGGGGATGCGGGATATGGATACTGTTTTTGGTGTGGGAACGCTGTTGTTTGCGTGAGTAGCGTTCCAGAAAAACAAAAACGCTGATGAACATCAGTAAGGACAAAGACAGCTGTGCGGCGCCCGGAGCATTATAGGCTCCAAACCAGGTGTGATAAATTCCGGTGGTGAAAGTCTGTACGGCAAACAACTGCATCGTGCCGAAATCGGCCAGGGTTTCCATCATGGCCAGGCTGACTCCGACAACAATCGCCGGGCGTGCCAGTGGCAAAGAAACATGGAAAAAACTGTTTCGAGAGCTTTTGCCCAGCATCCGGCTGGATTCCAGCAAAGTCGCCGGTTGTTGCAGAAAAGCAATTCTTGCCAACAAATAGACGTAAGGGTAGAGCACAAGTGAGAGCATGGTGATTGCTCCGCCAACTGAAGCAATAGGTGGAAACCAATAATCCTGGAAATTATTCCAGCCGAACCACAAACGAATTTGCGCCTGCACCGGACCGGAATATTCCAACAGTTCCACGTAAACCATGGCAATGATGTATCCCGGGAATGCCAGTGGTAAAAGCAGTCCCCACTCCAACATTCGGCGTCCGGGGAATTCTGTCATCGAAATCAGCCAACTGGTACTCACGCCTAAAAGCAGGGTTCCGCTGCCTACTCCGAGCATCAGCAAGAATGTGTTTTTTAAATAACCCGGCATGACGGTGCTAATCAAATGCCCCCAAACATTTTCCTCTGCGGAAGCGGCGGTGACTATTAAAGAAAAGAAAGGCAGGGCAAACAACAATGCCAGAGCCAGGGTGAAATAATTCCAGCCTCCGGAGTGGGTGGATTGGCTCATCTTTTGTGGGAAAATGAAGTCGTGTTTGAGCGGACGGGTTTTAGCCTTTGAATTACAAATATTTTCTCTGCAACATGAAAAGGCAGAGTCAAAGGTCCATCTTTGGATTCAAGAGAGATGGAGCGCATCACTTCAGAAATTTCTGTAATTTTGTGCAGATTGCCCGGCATAATACGGTGCTCGTGCAGAATTTTCATCAAATCCACAGAATCCTCTAAAACCTCACCGATCATCTTAATTTCCACCGTCATTCCCGCTGTGGTTTCGGTGAGAGTGATTGTGTCTTTCGGCAGAGAAGATCCCGGCATTGGTGTTCCATGAGGGCAGAATTTTGGATTCTTTAAAAATTCAGCCAGTTTTTTTACAACCACAGGTGTCATTGCGTGTTCCAAACGGTGTGCGTGCTGATGCACTTCATACCAAGGAATACCAAGTGTATTACAGAGAAAATATTCAGAAAGGTTATGACGGTAGGCAATGTCTTCGGCAACTTTTCGGCCTTCTTTGGTCAAAAACAGTTCTTTTGATTTTTTTACAGTAATCAGACCATCCCGTTGCATGCGCACGATTGTCGCGTGAACGGTTGGAGGACTTGTTTCTAAACGGTTTGCCAGAGTAACTGCCTTAGCCTTTTCACCGGCGTGGTCCATTTTGTAAAGTAAGAGTAGATACTCTTCAATGACTTGCGAATGCTCGGTCATGGTTTTTTAAGAATTGAGGTTTGTGCTTACTAAATCTACCAGCAAACCGTTATAATGACAATTCCAAACGATCGTTTGAACGATCAACAGGGCTTTAATTATCGAAATTTACTTCGTCCAATAACTTAATAGCCTGTCTTCGGAAACTGCCAATATCGTACAAGCTGCGTTGATCCTGTTTGAAAACACCATTTTTAATACCCTCCTGTCCGGTACCAAAACTCTTTACGATTCCTGAAAAATGCACTCCGTATTTGACCGGATACTCGTGATTGACTAGGGAGTACATGTATTGTGCTAAATCTCCGGAAAGAAACTCAAGTAGCTTGATGGCTTCGTTTTTGTTTTTGGCGGCTTTGGTGATTGCGCCTCCGGAAACATTCATGTGCGTTCCGCGATCGTTTTGATTCGGAAAAAATATCCCAACTGATGCTGCCCACGCACGTTGATCTTCACGCTCCAGCATTTTCCCCATATAATAAGTATTGCCCAGCGCAAGATCACATTGTCCCTGATAAATGGCTTTTACCTGGCCTCGATCGTTTCCCTGAGGTTTCCGGGCTAAGTTGTTTTTCAAACCCTGAAGCCACTTTTTTGCAGCAGATAATCCGTGCTCCGCAATCATGGAAGAAATCAGCGCCACATTGTATTTGTGATATCCGGAGCGGGTACAGACACGTCCCTTAAATCCGGAATCAACGAGTGCTTCATAAGTGGATAATTCGTTGAGTTTGACACGTTCTTTGGAATAATAAATCACACGGGCACGCGCGGTTAGGGCCGTCCAAAGTCCCTTAGGGTCACGGAAATTTGCCGGAACGTTTTGCACGATAGTTTTTGAGTGTATTGGTTGAAACAAACCCGCGTCAGCAATTGCGGTCAGGTTCCCGATGTCAACTGTCAACAGGACGTCTACCGAACCCGGCTGTTGCTTGAGGCGTTCCATAGAACCTTTCTTGAGATAAACCACGTTGACTTTGATCCGCGTTTTTTCTTCAAAGATGTCCAGAAAAGGGCGCAGCAAAAATTCCTGCCGCTCCGAAAGTATGTTGACTTCTGCTGATAAGGCAAACTGAGGAAACAAAAGCAGGCTGCAAATGATGAGGGTGAGGACTTTTTTATTAAATAACATAATTACTCATGGTAAAAATAATTAATGAAAAATCCTGATATTCAGGATGATGAAAATAGATCCGGTTTATTCAGAGATCTTCTGGCTTCTGGCTTTATCGATTTTCCCGATAGTACTTCAATTCCGCTGAAAGGACTGAGGAAGAAATTGAATTCGGGATTGCTCTGTGAAAAAATCAGTACGACTATTAATGTGAGCTTAATAAAAAAGTTAGTCAAGACTAATTTTATTAAGTAGTATAATAATTTTTTCGGAAGCAAAATTTACGACTATAATTTTGTAAAGTAATTAAGAAATACTTACTACGTGTTGCCCAGACAGGAAAATAGTTTTTCTCTTGAATTTCTTATCCATTGTCATTCCGGAAGAAGTACAGCGTAGACCCGGAATCCGGAGGAGCTACTTCAAATTATAGCAAAACTTGATTGAAAAACTGGATCCCGGATCAAGTCCGGGATGACAAGAGACGTTGTTTTTTTTAGCCTAATTTTGATGTATTCGTAATGAGTTGTCATTCCCGCTTTCGCAGGAATGACAAACGTGGCTGTCATGATGATTTTTTACGGGTCCATCAATTTTAATTAAACATCACAAGTTTACTATTGCTTTAATCAATAGATAAGATACAATATTGGTATTTTACAGATATTGAATTTCGTGTTAAAATATTTTTTTTCATTAATAATTTTTTTCAATCATCCAAAGGAGAAGAAAATGAGCATTCAGTTAGATTATGTTTACACACGAGGTTACCGCGGCAAAGTCAAGGGGTTGGTACTTGACTGGAGCGGAACTACCGCAGATGAGTATGTACTAGCACCGGCCGTGGTGTTTGTAGATGTATTTAAGAAATATAAAGTTGAAATCAGCATGGCGGAAGCAAGAGGTCCGATGGGACTGCGCAAAGACCTTCACATCCTTGAGTTGATAAAGGTGCCAGAAATACGTGAGCGTTGGAAAGGTGTACATGGAAAATATCCTGATCAAGGTGATGTTGATGATATGTTTGCGGATTTTGTTCCGATGCAGCTCGCCTGTCTCAGGAAGTATACAACCCTTCTTCCACACGTTGCGGAAGTTACACAGAAATTTCAAAAAGAAGGCATCAAGATTGGAAGTTCTACAGGCTTCGTCAGGAGCATGGTTGACATCCTTGAAGAAGACGCAAAAAAACAGGGTTACACTCCGGATGCTTCCGTGGCAGGAGATGAAGTGGTTCATGGTGCCAGACCCAAACCTTTTATGGTTTATCGGAATCTCGATCTGATGGATATTCACCCCATTCAGTCTGTGGTCAAGGTTGACGATACCGTTTCAGGTGTTGGCGAAGCTCTTGAAGCTGGTTGCTGGGGAGTAGGTATTGCTCGCTACAGCAACTACATGGACATGGACACACTTGAAGAAGCTGGGTCTTTGTCTGAAGAAGAAATCCAGCGAAGGCTGGCGAAAACCAGAGACATCCTCCAAAAAGCAGGAGCACATTATGTAATAGACACTTTCGACCAATTGCCGGAAGTTGTTGAAGATGTTAATGTACGGCTTGCAAGAGGAGAGCGTCCTTAAAAAGTCTGAACCTGTACAAAATGGAAAAATACTCCGCCCCCAATACTGCTTTTCCCGGACCACAAGGTTCGCTGTTTGTGCAGGTCAGTTATAATCAAATCCGTTCCTTTCACGCTGTTGCCAGTGCCGGAGGTTTCACGGCGGCATCTAAAGTGCTGCACGTGGGACAGCCCACAATTACCGGTCAAGTTCAGGCTTTGGAGAGTTTTTATGGAGTGGAATTATTTCATCGAAGGGGGCGGCGTGTTGAGTTGACAGAAACAGGAAGGGAACTTTTTGCTGTAACTCAGCACATGGAAATATTGGAAAAAGAGGCTCAGGAAGTGCTTCAAAGCGCGGGAGGTTTTAAATCAGGACATCTCCGGATTGGCGCAGTTGGGCCTTTCCATGTAACAGAAATGCTGGCGGTATTTCATGAGCGTTATCCTGATCTGAAAATCACTGTCACAGTCCGTAACTCCCACGAGATACTAGAAAGTCTGCTTGGTTTTGAGGTTGATGCAGCAGTTCTTTCTCAAACAGAAGAAGATCCACGTCTCTTAGCAATTCCGTTTTGTCATGAACCGCTGGTTGTTTTTGTACACGCGGAACACCCTTGGGCGGAACGTGACTCACTCAAGATTGAGGAACTTGAAGGACAACCGGTTATTTTGCGTGAACCTGGTTCTGAAACTCGACTTGCTTTTGAAAATGCTTTGACTCAGGCAGGAGTCAAGATAAGTCCGGTAATGGAAATCGGTAGCCGTGAAGCAGTTTGGTTGGCTGTGGCAAGAGGTTTGGGAATTGGAGTTGTTTCCGAGCAGGAATTCGTGGCTCATCCGGACTTGCGAAAATTAAGTTTGAATGACGCGGATGTTCACACTACTGCTCATGTGGTTTGCTTGAGGGAAAGGCGGAACTCACGTATGATTCACGCGTTTTTAGAAATCGTGGAAAAGTTGCGTAAAATCTGACTTATTTTTTTCTTGTTGGATTGTAAACCAGTCCTCCCAAATCAACATAAAGTTGTAGTACTGCCTTGCCTTCGTGACGTAACATTTCAGGCACAATATTAATTCCCCTGTTCTCAAGTTGGGCGTTATAATCAGGAGGGGTAGGACCTTCGTCAAAACCGGCAATGCTCTCTACGTCTTCCGGTTCAGCGGAAGAAAAAACCTCTTTAACTCCGGACCAGCAAACATTTCCCAAACACATCGCACACATTTTCCCGCTCGTTACCAAACGGTGTGCCGGTAAGTGGGCGGCGCCCAAATCAAAGTGTCCCAGCTCTTTTTGCGCCAGCATTAACGCCATCATTTCAGCATGCGCGGCAGAGCAATTTTGCTGGACGACAACGTTCACACCGACTGAAACCAGTCTTCCGGATTCTATTTCAAAAACAGCGGAACCAAATGGACCTCCGGTTTCTTCACGGATATTGCGTTCTGTCAAAGCCAGCACAAAGCGCATTTGATCTTCCGGTTCAGGAATTATACTTGCCTGCTTATTTAAAAATGAATCAACCCAGTTAGGCAGGCTAAGGTTCAACTGCTTCATACTTGCTCTGGTACGGGATTACGAGGATGGATTTTTCCGAAAAGCTTGTCACGTTCATAAAGCAATTGCGCGCTAATGCTGATGGCAATTTCCTGTGGATGATTTCCGCCAAGCGAAAAACCAAGTGGACAAATGAGACTTTCGGTGACTTCTTTCTTGAGGCCTTCTTTTTTCAGTTCCCGCCTTAAAGTGGCGGCTTTGGCACGACTGCCGATTACGCCTAAAAACGGTTGTTCCTTTCGTTCAAGAAATTTTTGTGCAATATAAAAATCACTTCTGTGTCCTTGTGTCATGATCAGCACAAATGCTTTTTTGGAAGTGTTTTCTACAGATTCCGGAAGTGATTTTACACAAAGTTTTTTTAGTTTTGAAGATTCAGGCAATTTATCCAACCACTCCTGCCGCGTGTCAAGGCAGGTCAGTTGGCTTTCCAAAGTCAAGAGCATTGGTATCAACGCCTGCGCGACATGACCTGCTCCATAAATCACAATTTCCCAGTTGTTCGTATGGAAACGCTCAAAGAAAAGTTTAACAGAACCGCCGCAACTCATGCCCGCATCACGGTTTAGATTCCAGTCTACAAATTTTGTCTGCTCCGTGAGCGTGGATTCTGCTAAAAAATCCAAAGCAAATTCTAACGCTTTCGCCTCAACCAAGCCTCCTCCGACAGTTCCGGAAAACAGTCCAGAATCTGTCACCAGCATTCGTCCTCCCTGCGCACGCGGTGTACTTCCTTTGGCTTCAACCAAAGTTACAGAAACAAAGGATGTGCCTGCTTCAAGTAAAACCTGCATTTGCTTGAGATGCTTTTCCATTTTTCGTATTTTCCGGCTCAAGTTTAAATTGTTTCAAAAAACAACTGAAAACGTACCTTCATCAGTTTATAAGCATTTTCCGGATAAGGTACATCTTTTAAAAATTTAACCGGACCGAACTGCGAACTAATACCTAAAATGTCCCTGGATGAATTCAGTTTATCATCCATCCATTCTGCAAATCTTTGGTTATAATTGGCGCCGCTCAAATTTTCTTTTGCTAATTCTAAAACAGATTCGACAGGCATCAAAACCGCTGCGTTTTCTGCATTCATCTCCTGCACCAAATTTATCAGATAATCCTGCGCCTGCTGTTGAGTTGGAAGGCGAATCATCCTTGAACGAAGTTTTCCTTCCGGTGCAATGCACAATCCGGTGATTTTTGCCTTCTCCGGAATTAAATCAGCCGTACGCAAAATCAGCACATCCAAAAAATGACGCAGCCAGGTTTTGTCTTTAGTCTCCCGCTCGCTGAAATAAATTACGTACCAATTTTCGGATCCGTCATTATACCACCATTCAGTCTTTCCGTGGATTTTTGTGCATATATTTTTTCCCGAGGACTCTACGTGAATTTCATTCCCAAGTCTGAGTTCCGGAACAAGCTGATGTCTTTCGGTCAATCCGGAATCAAATGTGCCCTCCCGTACGCCACCAAAATAAAATTGGCGGAGATTTTTCTTCACGGTTGACCAATCAATCTTCAGAATTGCTTTGAGTTGATTTTGCCAATTTTCAAGAATTCTCAGGTGCCTTGTCTGCATCGCGTCTTTGAAAATTCCGGCTGGCATTTCACCTTCCAGTTCCATACGCTGCGCGTGCAATTGATATAGCTTTTGCCATTCCGAGTGTGCGTTTAAGTTCGAACTCTTTTCCGGAAAATTCAGGGCACTGTCCCAGACTTTCCGGAGCAGATTCCATTCATTCAGCCGTGCCAGTACAAGGGGTTCGTCAATTTTATCGGCCCTCTCTTCTTCATCTTCATCAAGCCGCAGCAGATGACTTGCAGTGGATTGCAGCGGTGATTCTAAAAACTTTCTTAGGCGTGTAAATGAAACTGCGGGAGAGTTTTTTTCTGCAGCGGATTCCGGAACTAAAGGAGGAAAAGTATTTTCCGTTAATGATTGCTTTAATTCAGGCGAAAGCCATTCCGGAGAAATCCGCTGAAATCCTTCCGAATGTTCGGTACGTGGAAACTGCTGATCGATCAACTGCCGTGTTCGAAATACACGAGCCTGCCGGAATGAGGCCGGATCATAGTTTGGCAGCATAATGTTCGGAACAGGAATTTTGCTTTCCGGATCAGTCAGTTCAGGAAAGTAACTCAAAGAATATGATTTTAACGGATGCTGAATTATTTTGAATTCGGTTTTTAAATATCCGCTGTCAAGTTCATCAACTAAAGTCTGGATGATTGAGGATGGATTGAGTTTATCATCGGTACGGTCATTGCGGGAAACGTAACTCAGTACTAGATGTTTTCTTGTGGAAACCAAAGTTTCCAAAAACATGTAACGGTCGCGTTCCGTCACCGAAACGTCACCTAAGCGACGCTCACGAAAATTCTGACCATCAACCGCGGGGCTCAGTTTTATAGGAATGTGCCTCAAATCCAGGGTGTCGCGTTGAAAAGGTTTTGGAAACAAACCTTCTCCCATACCTAATAAGAAAACTGCCTTAAATGGAATTGGACGCATTGGTTGAAATGACGAAACAGTAACGCCTTCTGCTAAATAATGTCCACGATGCAATGTGACAGACTGCTGTTTTTGTTTGAAAAATTCGTAAATTGTGCTGAAACTAAATTGTCTTTCCTGCTCTTGTGCTAAATCAAGATCACGGATTGAAAGCACATTGCGGAGTAAATTTTGGAATGCTTCTTCGTCTGCTTGCTCAAGTGGTTTTAGGTATGTTTTGAGTAATATCCTCAGATAGCGTCCCCACTCTTTTCCGCTCATTTTCCATTTTGGCAGATCACGTGTATCAGCAATTAAGGAGCGCACAATCAGCATGAAGCGCGCTGCTTCCTCATTCCATTCATCCGGTAGATCCGCAGGAACTATTTTTTGATTTACAATTGAGAAGATTCCGGAATCTGTTTTGGCAGTCACCATTTCGCCTAAAGTTAAGCGCCGAAAAGCCTGTTCCCAGTGGTAAATGTCCTGATCTAAATGAAGATATCCCTGTGCCTCCTGCGACTCATTGTCGATGCCGTAAAAAACATTTAGCTCATCTGCCCACTCCAGCCACTTTTCAATTTGCAGAGGTTCCCCACGAGCACTTTTTCCTGTTGAGACATAATCTTCAAATTTGCCGAGGAAACACGGATTCTTGAGCAAACTGAATAAATCCTTCCGTGTGTATTCTGTGAAGCATAATCCCAAAAGCGAATTGGCCGCATCTTCTAAACGTCCTGCACTGCCGTTGATTCCGTCAATCAACTGGTAGGGTAAATTATAAATGCTTTCAAAAACTTGTTCAATTTCATGCTGATAAAGTCCCATGTCATGCACGATCACAGCACATTCATTGAGCCGCAAATCAGGATCACGCCGAATCCAATCCCAAATCAAACTTGCCACTGCTTCCACTTCGCGTCTCGGATTCGCGCAGGCCAGTACCATTAAACTTTCATCCTGTACCAGTTCGAGGGACTTGATTCGGCGCGGTTCCCGGAATAAAATATCTTTCTGTAATTGGTTTAGTATGCTGGACTGCTGATTGTCTGGGGCTTCATTAAGATTTGCCGTACCTCCTTTTTCCACAAAACACGCGGAATAATCCCAGTCACTCCATTGATTGAGCAGTCTGATATTTTCACGTCCGGGACGTCCCCAAGCTTGTAAAAACGGATTATCGTCTTCGTCCTCTAACAATTCTCCAAGTACATTTTCTGTTTCAGAGAAAGTTTTTTGTTTGCTAAAACGTTTTCGTTCTGCCTCCATGGAACGCAGAGCAGCGGCTTTTGACTCACCAAGACTTTGAAGATCATCCCAGAATTCCATGCATGGATTAAGGGCATAGACGTTAATGTCTCTCACCTGCGCCAATTGTTCAGTGAGCGCCTTTTGGTGAAATTGTGACAGATATGAAATACCAAAAACATGTAGTGGTTTTTTCTGGAGTTTTGAGTTTTGCTGATTTGGCTGCTGCTGACAAATCCGGTAAAGCTGAGTCAGTGTAAATAGTTCAGGTTTAAATTCCGCAGATGTTGATTTTTTCGCGTTGCGGTTGTGTTGTGAAATAATTCCTGCGTCCCCAAATAGTTCTGTCCAGAGTATTCGTTGCCAGCTTTCTGTACCAAGAGTTTCCGGATCAATTGCGTTTCGACCCGCCAGCCACGGAATCAAAAGGTCTTCATTACGGGAAAATTCGTATTCCTGAAACAAACGTGCCAAGCGTCCTGCAAGTTGATAAATCCGCTGTTCTCTTGCTTCCGGACGAGTCTTAGTTTGCGTGCTGAGATAGCTTTGTACGGGAAGCCAGAGGGGATCGGAGGATTCCAGCTTTTCCCTTAAAACTTCCAACAGCAAACACTGGATGGTTTCCGGCTTGAGCAAATCATAGTGCCGGCCGCTTAGCTTTGTTTTGAGACCTTCGTTGATTGCCTTTTCCAGTGTGATAAAACGCAGGTTTGCGGAAATTCCGCTTTTTTGTGCCAGTTTAAGCGAAATCCACATTTTCAGACTGAAATTAGGCACAACGATGTCCGCGGAATCAAACGGATCCCGTTTTTCAAGTTCTTGTGCCAGCGGCGCAATCAGACTTTCTAAGTGGTTTGAATAGTGGAGGCGGGGCATTCGTCAATGATCATTTGTCTATGATCAATGAACATTGAACATGAACAGGCACGATGAACATTGATCAGGCGAGTCTAAAATCATGAAGAACCTGGTGCACGGAACACCGGATTGATCACCTCAATTGAAGCGGAATCGCGCAAGCGTTTCAGTTCCTTGCTGAGCAGGGCTTGCTGCATGTTCTGCAGGAGTTGCAATCTTAATTTGTCTTTCTGTTCTGTAGCATTTTCCGCAGACAAAGTTCGTTTTTTGAAGTGAATCAAGTCTGCCCGATTTTTATTCAGACTTAAGCCAAAACGCGAGTTTTCATTCAAATGCAAACCTACTTTGCGGAATTCTGTGTTGAGCCCAATATTTGGCAGGAATCTGGTGTTTGCGGTAAATTCCAAGGTTTCGATTTGAAGTCCATGTTTCTTGACAAGTTTATTTAATGCTTTCCCTGACTGGGCTTGGTTTAAAACTTTTTTTGCGGTTTCAAGAGCAAGTACACCGGCTTTTTCCAAACGTACAGCAACCTGCACGTCTTCCTTTGCATCTTCAAAAAGACGTGTCTCAGGTTTTTTGGTTTCACTAAGACGGTAGATCACATGTCCCAAAACAGGGTTACGTTTCCATACCCCCATTTCTCCGGATTTGCGCCGCAATAATTCCGGCACAAGTTCGGCGGCGGAACCAAGTCCGCTAATGACTTCAGTACTGTCAAACCATTCCGCGCTAAGAACCTCTCTGTTCAATTTTTGTGCTTCTTCCGCAAAGGATTCACCCGCCAATCCGGATAAGCGATCGAGGTCTTCTTCAAGTCGTTTTTCTGCTCGCCTTTCCTTGAGAATAACAGTAATTTCTTCACGAGATTCGTCTAATGATTTTGTGATTTTTTCCTTGCGCTCCTCTACTTTAATCAGGTGCAGTCCAAAAGGAGACTGAACAATATCACTAACTTGTCCGGCTTCCAAATTAAAGGCAGCGGCTTCAAATGCGGGAACCATTTCTCCAGGTTTAAACCAGCCCAAATCACCACCTTCTGCCGCGGTTCCATCTTCAGAATGCTTTTTTGCCAGTTCCTCAAATGATGAACCGGCTTTGATTTTTGTCAGCAATTTGTTGAGCTGCTCTCGTTTTTCCTCTTGCTCTTTTTCAGGTGCATCCGGAACAAGTTTGACAAGAATGTGACGGGCTTTTACTTCCGGCGGAGTAACGTAGTTGTCCGCATATTTTTTGTAATAACGACGTACCTCACGTTCCCGTACGTTTACATCGCCTTTGTAGTTCTCTGCGGAAATTGTGAAATATTCCATGCGGAATTGATTCAGGGTTTGAAAATCCTGAGAATTATCCTGAAGGTGTTTCCTGAGTTCAGCATCATTTGCAGAAGTTTTTTCAACAAAAGACTGTGGATCAAAATATACGTACTCGACTTCAATTTTCTCAAAATTTCTCTGGTAGGCCTGTTCCACTTCTGGGTTACTGATCACCAGACCTGTACCAAGCATTTGCTGTTTTTTGGCAAGTAAAATGTCTGCTCTCAAAGAAGTTTCATATTCGTGACGTACAATCCGGTTTTGACTCAAAACTGTTTCATAAGTATCATAATCAAACTGACCGTTTTGTTGAAAAAAGGGCTGCTTGCGGATAAAGTCTTGAAGCTCAAAATCAGTGGCCACCAGATTGAGCTCGGCGGCATCAGTCAAGAGCAAATATCGGTCAATGAGTTGATTAAAAACCTGTTGCCGTAAATTAAGCTGTTCCGCGAATTGCTCCGCGTTCTCGCCAAACTGCTGCTGCAAAGCACGGAGCCTGTTTTGGTATGCTTCTCGATACTCCTTAAGTAAAATTTCCTGATCATTGACTTTGGCTACAACTTCCTTGCGGTCACCAAAAAAACTGCCTACTCCAAACGACAATACAAAGGTGATGGCAATTACTCCCATGAGGAGTTTGAAAAATATGTTCTTTGAATATTCTCTTAATTCCTGAATCATTCGAGTCCTGTTTTTATTTTAGTTTTGTAATATCAGCTATTATGTTAATAAATAATGAATCTGTAAAAAGTCATAATGACACCCTTGCTTGTCATTCCCGCGAAAGCGGGAATCCATTATTTCAGATACTTACAAGTTCCTGGATTCCCGCTTTCGCGGGAATGACAACTAATTTCGAATACATCTTTAAATAACCCTTTATTAGATTTAATTTTTGACATTTTTGCAAGTCAAACTCAGTATCAGCGCCTAAAAAGTTCTATATAATTCTTTTGTTTTTCAAGGCTCGCAAGTCATTTTTAGTTCGTTATCAAGAGGTTGTTATGCTAAAATGAGCATTCTCTCTTTGAAAAAAAACATGCCCGCGACAAAAACAACTACTGATTATAAAATAATTGATTTCGCAGGAATTGCGGGACAAGTCCTAAAATGGCGGAAAGAAGGTCGGAGTCTGGTTTTTAGCAACGGCTGTTTTGATTTGTTGCACGCGGGACACGTCAGGTATTTACAGACAGCGGCGACTTTTGCTGATATTTTCATCCTCGGTCTGAATTCCGATTCTTCTGTGCGCAAGTTAAAAGGAAGTCAACGTCCAATCATGTCGCAGGACGATCGCGCATTATTACTAAGTGCGCTTGAAGTTATTGATTGTGTTGTTGTTTTTGATGAAGAAACACCGGCACGTTTAATCGAAACAGTTCTTCCGGATGTATTGGTTAAAGGCGGAGATTATCTTGCGGAGGATATCGTGGGTTATGATGTTGTTACAAAAAATGGAGGACGAGTAGAAATTGTTCCTTTTGTTGAAGGAAAATCAACCTCAGGCATTGTCAATTTAATTATGGAGTAGGCATGATCGTTGTTACGGGCGGAGCCGGATTTATCGGCAGTAATATTATCAAAGGGCTGAATGACGCTGGAGAAGAAGATATTATAGTCGTTGATAATTTGAGTAATGCAGAAAAGCATCTCAATCTCAACAGTCTCCAAATTGCGGATTATCTTGATAAAACGGAATTTTTGCAGAAGTTCAACAAGTTTCAAAACGTGAGTACGATTTTTCATCAAGGTGCCTGTTCTTCAACAACAGAGCAGGACGGCAAATACATGATGTCGAATAATTACGAATATTCAAAAACTCTGCTCAGCTATTGTCTCGAAAACAAAATAGATTTTCTTTATGCATCCAGCGCCTCAGTTTACGGCAACGGAAAGTCCGGTTTTGATGAGAAGCGCGAAGCGGAATATCCGCTGAATGTTTATGGTTTTTCCAAATTTGCTTTCGACAATTATGTACGGCGTATTTTACCTCAAGCCGAAAGCCAGGTTTTAGGACTGCGTTACTTCAACGTTTATGGGCCGCAGGAAAATCATAAAGGACGCATGGCATCAGTCGCGTTTCATCTTTTTCATCAGTTGCAGGAAACAGGAAAGATGAGGCTTTTTGAGGGCAGCAGACATTTCCGCCGGGATTTTATTCATGTAACAGACTCTGTGAAAATCAATCTGCATTTTTACGAAACCAAAACCAGTGGAATTTTCAATGCCGGAACCGGAAAAGCACGCAGTTTTGAGGATATTGCCACCACTCTCCAAAACCTCCACGGCAGTGGTGAAATCGAAAGCATTCCTTTCCCGGAAGACTTACGCGGCAAGTATCAGGAATTCACTGAAGCCGGACTTGAAAACTTGCGAGGTGCCGGATACAGCAAGGATTTCATGTCACTGGAAGATGGTGTTGGGCAATATTATGAGCTGCTTTCTGCAACCGATGGACGGTATGTTTGAAGCGTGTGAGCATTTTCAATTAATGTAAAATTGATCAATGATTATTTGCAGAAGTACATTGATTTTTTTGAGAATAGCCCCATGAATTGGGGTTTAGAAATTAGCACCACCTAATGATCATTTGCAGTTTCACAGAGAGTATTTTGAGAATAGCCCCATGAATTGGGGTTTAGAAATTAGCACCACCTAATGATCATTTGCAGTTTCACAGAGAGTATTTTGAGAATAGCCCCATGATTTATCACGGGGTTTTATGTTTTGTATCATACCCAGCAGAACCGTTTTAACGGTTTGCCTTTTACAAAGAGTAACTTATGGCGGCGCATTCTTATGTGAAACTGTGGGTTCATCTGATATGGTCGACTCATGGGCGTGAGAGACTATTGACCTCGGAACTCAGACCAAAACTATTTCGTCATATTTTGAATTATTCCAAACAGGAAAATCTTGATTTAGAAAGAATAAATGTGCAACCGGAACATGTTCATGTGTTAATGGAGTTGCCTGCTGACGTTTCGGTAATGACTGTTGCAAAAAGGATTAAAGGAGAATCATCACACTGGATCAATGAAAACCGAAAGACTGATAAACGTTTCCGTTGGCAACGAGGTTATGGAGCGTTTTCTGTAAGTGCGTCACAAGTTGAGAAAGTAAAAATATATATTGAAAATCAGGAAAGACACCATCATCATCATTCTTTTGAGGATGAATACCAAGATTGGTTACAAAACTATGGCATGGTGGAAGTAAACCGATGAATCGGTTTAGAGTATTTTATCAAACGTTGACCCCCGAATAAATTCGGGGGCTGATCTCAAAAGGTTGATGAATTTCAATATTATCTCAACGATTATTGTAAAAGAGGAATGATTTATTTGAACAACCTAAATATCATTTGTGGTAACACATAGAGCATTTTGAGAACAGCCATATGATTTCAGATATTATTCAAAGAAGGTGAACATATTTTCAATTATTCATTGCCAAAGCAGAAATATATTTTTGAGAACAGCCATATGATTTCAGATATTATTCAAAGAAGGTGAACATATTTTCAATTATTCATTGCCGAAGCAGAAAGATTTTTTTGAGAACAGCCCCATGATTTATCATGGGGTTTAGAGATTAGTCCATTTTTCAATAGTACCGTTTTAACCGTTTGCAGAAATAAACAACCTAAATATCATTTGCGTTAACACATAGAGCATTTTGAAAATAGCCCCATGATTTACTATATTATTTTAAAAGGTTGAACATATTTTCAATTATTCTTTGCCGAAGCAGATAGATTTTTTGAGAACAGCCCCATGATTTATCATGGGGTTTAGAGATTATCAAATAAACCAATAAAACCGTTTTAACGGTTTACAAAATAAACAAACCCATGAAAACGAATGTTAACCTGTGGAATTATTTTCGGTGACAATTTCAACATTATACAATAAAAACAATCTTCTGACATTAGTAAAAAAATATAATAATGCCTGCAAAAAATCAAACAGACAATATTTCGGAATCCTTTTTTTCTGGACTTGAAGCAGATAAACCCCCAGGATTTCTGTTTGTGGATCATGTCGCAATTGCGGTTTGTGCCGGTGAGCTGGAAAGTCAGGTACGCATGTATCGTCAAATTGGTTTCCGGGAGTTGCATCGCGAAGAAATTGGCGGCAGCGATCAAGTCCGGGAAGTTCTCCTGCAAATTGGAGAAAGTCCAAATTTAATTCAGTTAGTGGAACCTCTATCTGCTGAATCTCCTGTCCAAAAACAAATCGACAGAAATGGAGGCCGAGGCGGTTTGGCGCATGTCGGTTTCCGGGTCAAAAACGCGCAGGCGGCGTTTGATTTTTTCAAAGAAAAGCATTTCAGAATTATTGATGCTGCTCCCCGCCCGGGTTCACGTGGAACCACGGTATTTTTTCTGCATCCAAAATCACATGAAGACTCTGCTTTTGGTGTACTCTACGAAGTGGTTGAAGATCCAAAAAATTAAACATAAATGAGTACAGAAAAGCAAAATATCCTAGTCGTCGGAGGTGCGGGATACATCGGTTCCCATGTTGTGAAAGCACTGCGGGATGCCGGAAAATCACCAGTCGTTTTTGATAATTTGAGCAGTGGTTTAAGGGAAAATCTTTTACCAGGAATTCCTTTTATTTTTGGTGATCTGCTTTTTCCGGAACAGTTAATGTCCGCCATGGACGGTGTGGATTCTATCATCCACATGGCAGCTTTGAAAGCAGCAGGCGAATCGATGACAGAGCCGGAAAAGTATGCAGAAAATAACATTTCCGGAACCATTAATTTGCTCAATGTCGCAACAGCAGCGAATATCAAGTATTTTGTCTTTTCTTCCAGCGCCGCAGTTTACGGCGAACCGCAATACCTGCCGATGGACGAGGCACATCCAACCAAACCCTTGAACTTTTATGGCTATACGAAACTGGCAATTGAGAATTTGCTGCGTTGGTACAGTCAACTTCGTGGGATTCGATTTTGCAGTCTGCGTTACTTCAACGCCGCAGGATATGACGTAGATGGTGAGTTGAATGGTCTGGAACAGGCACCGAATAATTTGCTGCCGATCGTACTCGAAACAATTATGGGTAGGCGCGAAAAAGTAGAAGTTTTCGGTACCGATTATGAAACTGGGGACGGCAGTTGCATACGTGATTATGTTCACGTCAGTGATCTTGCGGATGCGCACCTGCGCGCGCTGAATTATTTGCAGCGGGAAAATCAGGATTTAGTGCTTAATCTTGGTACATCCAAAGGTTTGAGCGTACTGGAAATCATGCAGATTGCACGTGAAGTATCAGGACAGGAATTTAACTACACGCTCGGACCACGGCGTGCCGGTGATCCCGCAGTTGTTTTAGCAAAAGCCGATTTGGCGGAGGAACTGCTTGACTGGAAGCCAAAACACAGTGACGCAAACACTCTGCTTGTAACAACTCTGCGTGCTTATCAGCAAAGTTCATAGTATAAACTTCTGCAGCAAGAACGCAGTCAAAACATCTTTAAATAAAAAAAATGCACATTTTATTACTCATTCTAACCACAATTGTCATTTGTGCATGTACTCTTAAACCGGTTGAGACAGTCTATTTTGAAAAAGAAGACGTTACTCGTTTCACGACTCAGGCCTTCAAAGCTGAGAAAAAGAACAAGGAAATCGAACTGGTGGCCGTAAAGGAATGTCCGGGCAAAGTGATCTGCAGCGGTCAGGAAATTAAATTGACGATTTCACATGCTGACCGCTTTTCGTTTTTTAAGGGGAAGGATCTGGGCCTGGAGACAGAAGAGGGCAAGATCAATTTAAATGAAAGGGATTACTCGAATACATATAGTACCAGGGAGAAAGCTAAAGACGGAACAAGCGGGGTTTTAACAGAGCATTTTTTAATCTGGGTTACTGAGTCCGATTTCCGCAAAGCCGCGCATGCGCAGAACTCAACCTTGTTTGTAGGAGATTTCTCTTTTGAGCTTTCGAGTGAGGGACGGATTCCGTGGCAAATTTTACTTGATAGAGACCGTATACTTGAGATCATGGACGAGGAACAGCGAAGGGAATATGGACTGTATCCGCATGAAAATAAAGAGAAAAAAGAACAGGGTGTGCGTAAAAAAAGGATGGTTTCAGAGGCAGCTGAGTCAACCTGGAAACTGGTGAATGACTCAAATAACCCTGAAGACCTACGCTACTTTCTGGAACAGTTCCCGGACAGTCCTTATGCCGTACCCGCTAAGCTGAAGCTCAGGCAGTTGGAAAGGGAAAAAGAATAAACAGTTTAGTAATATTGTTCTGCTTAGTCCGGCAAAAACCGCTTACTGAGTTCTGTAGTCGGGATCATGCATTGCTCCCGCCTGCCAAACCACTTGTAGCGGTTTCTGGCAATGAAGCGGTAGACCAGATCACGCAAGGAACGTGGGACAACAGCCAGAAAAATCAGATGTTTTTGCCAACCATCCAAATATGATAATGTTCTTAAAGCTGCAGAGCTACTCACGGAATATTTTTCTTCTTCAAAAAACACCAGACTTTCGATATAATTTTCATCTATTTTATGCTCTTCCAGCAATCTCCTGCCGGC
>Ga0208748_1000391_pt1 | contig 22450 bp, 24 predicted proteins | sample Knorr_S7_td_Bott_FD_185599 | JGI IMG/M metagenome (GOLD analysis project Ga0208748, IMG submission 185599) | Marine microbial communities from Southern Atlantic Ocean transect - Knorr_S7_td_Bottom_ad_4513_LV_A (SPAdes) (version 2) | ecosystem: Environmental > Aquatic > Marine > Oceanic | place... | reverse complement strand
CCAATCAAGACTAAACGGAATCCAAATTCTTCCACCAATGGAGCAAGACTTACATAAAAAAACTGGATAAGATCATTGTCAACAAGAGGAGGAATAGTTACAATACTAAATTGCTCTTGAACAAAATTAATCAATATAGAAATTAAAACTAAAATTGAAAACCACTTTATCATATTAATCAAATAGTTTGAATTAGTATCATATTTTCCAAAAGAAATTATCGATGAAAGAGATTTCAAGAATCCATGTTTTGGGCCTAATATGGCAATTACAAAAAGTATAAGATAAAAAGTCCACAATATAACAAACACATCACCAATACTGATGTCAATTGGAGCTTGATACAGTTCTGTTCCATTAAAAAGTTCTAAATGAGTTAGAGGATACTCATAATTGATATCGCCACCAATTTCACTTTCAAAAACAACAAAAATTCCGATTGGAAATGAAACAAGAAGTAAACCAAAAATTACAGATACTAATGCTGTGAAAGGAATTCCAAGAGCTTGGAAAATTTTGTTTGAAGTTTGCAATTTCTTCTAATGTAGTTCTATACTATCTTCAGAAAATCCTAACCCAATCAATGTTTCTTTGATAGTTTCTCTATGATCACCTTGTAAGAAGATATATCCTTCTTTTGCAGTTCCGCCACAAGCGTATTTATTTTTGAGATCTCTGGCAACGGATTCTAAATTGTTTAGTTTAGGATCTAATCCCTCTATCATAGTACCCTTTTTCCTAAATCGTCTAGTTTCTAATCGAATTATAATTTTTGTACTGTCTTTGGCAAGTTCACCACAAGCACACAAGTCATCTGGAAGACCACAAGTATTACAAATTACTGCCATTCGTTCGAAATCAATTCAATTCTACGCACTATTAAGCCTTGTTTGAATGCTAAATAGAAATTAAAAACAATCAAATTTTTTAGATAGGAAATCAAAGAAAGAGGATGTCAAAAGATCTCACAAAAAAAGCTGCTGAAATGTTGTTAAAAGGTGCAACATTGCTTAGTGAACGTTGTCCATATTGCAAAGGAGTGAGGGTAATGAAAGATGGATATGCATTATGCATCAATTGTGGGCAAGAACCTGAAAAAAAAGATATTCCAAAAGAAAAAACCACACAAAGCACAAAATCATCTTTAGAAGAGACATTAGAAAAAAAGTTGGAATCTGTATCAAAAGAACTTGAACAGGAAAGCAGCCATGAAAAACAACAAGAGATTTTAAAATCGATCAATTTGTTATTGGAAACTATAGAAAAAATAAAGAATAGACAATAAGGTTTTTATGTTAAAATCTTGATTTTTGATTTGTTATGAGTAGTAAGAAGAGCAAAGCAGCACCACTTCCAGCATCAAGTGGCGGTCTCATGAGATTCTTTGAAGATGAGACAAAGGGATGGAGAGTAAATCCAAAAATCATAGTAACAATTCCTATCAGTTTAATTATAGTTTCATGGTTAATTGATATCTTTCTAGCTCCGTGAAAAGACAATGCAAAAAGCTTCAGATGATGTTTCAAATATACACAGCAGATTTTCTCTTACTCTAATTAACCCATCATCACATTACTTTTCTTTAATTGCCTCATTAATTGTTGCAGTAGCGATTACAGTTACAACATATTTAGGATATTTTGGTTCGGAAGATTTCTGGTTTAGAATTCCTCTTGTTGTAATGGTTTTAGCAATCACACAATTACTTGATACTAGATTTACAAAAAAGAAAGAATATTCTAAAGTACTTCACGTATCACTTTTTGCAAACTTGTTGTGGGTTGCAATTCTGTTAATGGGATTACTAGCAAGTGTGGTATTATCAAAAGAAATATCTTTGTTTTTTATAACATTGGGAATGTTTTTGTTTGCAAGTATAAGAATTGGTGTTTTTACAACTACTCTAGGAGTTACTATCAAAAAGATTTGGGCAATTTGTTTGATACAACCACTTGCAATGTTTCTAATATTAATTCCACAAGATATGTGGATTCCAATGCTTACAAATCCAATGGCATTAGGATACGGAATAGCATTTTTGATCATTGCTAGTGTCTGGTCATTATTAACGGATAAAGCAGGAAGACCTGGAATGCAAAGTACACATAAAACAATTCAAGCATATTTGGCTTCACAAAAAAATGACTTTACTGAGGCAGAAGAGTTAATGGAGCAACGCTCAAATAAGACAAAGGTATCAACATCCCAAATTAGGTTACTATCATCTAATGGGAATACAGAATTTAGGATGATTTTACCAGAAATTCATCCAGGTCCATATCATCCAGTGGGAGGAAGTAACATACCTTATCTAATTTATAAAAATTTCAATTCATCAGCTATGGTATTGCATAGCATATCAGATCATTCACTAAATTTACCCTCAAAAAATGAAGTAGAGATCTATCTAGAAAATCTAAAAAACAGTAAGGTAAAAGATGAGGGGCTTGTTTGTACAGAGCCAGTAACAGTTCAAATTAACAAAGCAAGAGTAATAGGTTTATTATTTGGAAAAAATCCAGTATTGTTTTTATCCTTATCGCCACATGGAATGGAAGACATTCCAAGTTACATGAAAACAGAGATAGAACAGTATGCAAAAAATCGAGATTACACAAGAATAATGATTGTCGATAGTCACAATGCTATGGGTTCTAAAATTTCAAAAGAGGATGGTGAAGACATGCTAAAGGCAGCTAAGTCTTGTTTAGACTCATTGATGACAAAAGAGAACTATCCAATTGAATTTGGATATTCAAATTCTAATGACATGGATGTCTGGACTGAAGATTTAGGAATGGGAGGCCTTGGAATAATATGTCTAAAAATCAATAATAAAAAATACTTCATAGGATGGGCCGATGCAAATAATATGGAAAATGGAGTAAGAGAGAAAATTGTAGAAAATTTTACAAAAAGAGACTGTAATCTTTTAGAGATTTGTACATCAGACACTCATTATGCACCAGTTAAACCTAGGAACAGAAATGGATACTATCAATTAGGTTTAATTACAGATTCTGAAAAATTATCAAAATGGTTTTTGGACATTGCTGAAATTGCTGAAACAAAAACAACAACTGCAAAGTATGAAATATTGGAAAATCAAACAGATGTAAAAATTATGGGGCAAGGAATATTTGAGGACTTTTCCAAAGCACTTGATAACTCTTTGAAAATATCAAAAATATTCATGATTGGAGCAGTATGTCTTTTCATAACTAGTTTGTTTCTATAGTCTTCATTTGATCAAGGTTTCCATAAAATTCATCAATAAATGAAGAAAATTGGAAAATAGGTACTATGGGTACATTTTGAATAAAATCTACTTTATCTCGATACAATGTAACAATTACAGGTACAGCGAAAGCCCCCTGAGTTTTTGTAATATAGTGTTTTGTTCTTTTAATCTGTTTTTTGACAACAGTTGTTAATGATGAAATACTATAACGCTTCCAATGTTTACAATCAATTAAAATTGCAATGCCTAATCTAATACCAATAACATCAATTTCCATTCTAGGTTTGGTCAAAATCATGTTCTTAATTACTGCAAAATCTTTTGAAGCTAAAATTGCTGCAGTCAAACCTTCAAAATCTTTCCAATCTAATGCAACTGAAATTTCATCAATAGGAAAACCATTCTGAAGTAACGCAACAACAATTTTTAGTTTATCACCATCTTCAAAATAATATAAATTGTCTTGTTTTGTTCCAATGTTATTTTTTATGAATTCATCTAAAATTGTTTCTGAGTCCATAACATTTAGTTTTGTAACAGCAGAAAAATCCTCAACCGAAATTCCACCTGAAATAATTCCTTGTAATCCAACAATTATTTTAGGATGAATTTTCAACTCCATTTTTGAATTCACATAAACATATAGGTTTTATGAGCTTATAACTTCAAAGTATTATGATATAGATTTTATTACAAGTATTTTAAATTAGGATTATGAAAAAATTGCTAGTTCTCATACTAGCTCTTTCAATTGCAGTTATAATGTATAATGAATCATTTGCAGAAAAAAGTACATTTTTTGATTCAGTAAAATTCATTCAGTATCTAGATGAAAATACAGCGTTAGAAGAAGTACGGAATGGAAATCTAGATGTTTACTATTATACAATTTCATCAGACAGATTAGAAAATTATCAGGCAAGAGAGGGATTACAAGTTTTTGATTCCACAGGTGGATCATACAGTATTCTGGTTAATCCTGCTGAATCTGAAGAATTCAATCCATTTTCAAGCAAAGATATCAGATTTGCCCTAAATTATTTGATAGACCGAAAGTTAATCGTAAATGAACTGATGGGAGGATATGGATCTCCAATTATTTCTTACTATGGTCCATCAGATCCAGAATATCTTACAGTTATTGAACAACTAGAGGCATTTAATTTCAAATACAATCCTGTACTTGCGGAAGAAATCATCACTAGGGTACTGAAAGAAAGAGGAGCTGTCAAAATTGATGATAAATGGCAAATTGATGCAAAACCAATAGAAATTAAAATTTTTATCAGAAGTGATGATACAGTAAGAAAATCAATTGGTGAAATTTTAGCATCTAAATTACAAAAAATTGGATTTACTATCAAAAAGGATTTTGGAGATCTGAACAAAGCATTTGTTGTGGTATATGGCTCAAATCCTTCTGATCTGAAGTGGAGTTTATACACTGAAGGGTGGGGACGCTCTGCGTTTGTAAGATACGATTCAGTAGGATTAGGACAAATGTATTCTCCTTGGTTTTCAACTATGCCAGGATTTAACGATCCATCATACTGGAATTATAAAAATGACAGATTAGATACACTTACTCAGAAAATATACACTGGAGGTTTTGAGTCATCAGAAAAAAGATCACAGTTAATTCAAGAAGCAGTTGTTGAAGGAGTTAACGAGTCTGTTAGAATTTTTTTGGCAAGTAAAATTGATCAATATGTTGTAAATGAAAAAGTTAAGGGAATAGTTAATGACTTTGGTGCTGGAGTTCCAAGTAGATTCACTCCCATTAATGCTCAAAGTAGTAACAATGAGTTTGTAATTGGTGTAAAACAAATCTATCAAGGAGCATGGAATCCAGTCATGGGATTAACTGATACGTATAGTAGACATATTTGGGGAATAATTTCGGATCCTGCAACATTCAAACATCCATTTACAGGAGAAACATTTCCTATTAGAGCAGAATGGCAAGTTGAAACTGCAGGGCCAAATGAGAAACTAACTGTTCCTCAAGAGGCAATAATTTGGAATCCGTATTTGCAAAAATGGGATTATGTTACTCCAGATACACTTGCAACAAGTAAAGTAACATTCGATTATAAATTTAGTAACTGGCATAATGGACAAGAAATGGATATCAATGATATTCTATACTCATTGTACTTCACAATAGAATGGGGAACTCAAATTGATGAGAATGATAGAACTTTTGATACAGAATTTACTCCAAGAACTTCTCAAATTATTCAAACAATAATTGGGATAAATCCAATTGATGAGGATACGATTGAAGTTTATGTGGATTATTGGCATTTTGATGAAGGGGAGATTGCAGATTGGGCAGTACTGTGGAATTCAATGCCATGGGAAATTTCATCTGCAATGGAGAAAGCAGTCATGGATGGAAAAGTATCATTTTCAAGATCTGGCGCTACAAGCAAAAATGTGAACTGGTTATCACTAATTATTCCAACAGATGCAAATCTTATCAAAGAATATTTGCAAGAATTCAAAAATTCCAATTATATTCCTGTAGCATTAAAAGAAAATTATCAGAATTCCCAATATTTTCAAAATAGATATGATTCTTCAATAAAATGGATTGAAACAAATAATCATGCAGTGATAAGTAATGGGCCATTTTATTTAAAATCATATTCGCCAGAATCACGAACGATTACAGTGAGTGCATTTGATGATGATTCATATCCATTTAAAATTGGAGAATGGGCAGAATTTGAAAAAGCCAAATTACCAATCATAAAGAACATAGAAATGAAAAATATCATTCAAAGAGGAGAAGAATTGGAAATAAGAATAGAGGTAGATAATTCAGATTCCATTCTATACTTTTTGACAAATACTGAAGGAAGGATGATATCATCAGAGACACTCAATATAGATGGAAATAGAATTACTGTTACTGTGCCATCAGAGAATACAAAAGATTTGGGAATAGGAGCAAACAACATCAAGATATTTGCAATTTCAAATTCTGTGTTGAAACCAGATTTTTATGAATCAAGTTTTCTTGTAACAGATGTTAAAGCAGAATTACCAACTAGTTTGTCTACCAACATAGAATTTACTGAAAACAAATCAGAGTATTGGATTTGGATAATACCAATACTGTTCTTTATTGGAGTAGGGGTTTATCTTAAGAAGCAATATCTATAACAATCTAAAATCTTTTAGAATTGATTCTATTTGGTCTTCATTTTTAAGTTTTGAATATTCATCTAAGAGGTTTTTGTTAAGGTCATAGAAAGTATGTCCCCATTTGAATTTATCAAGTAATTCCAGACCTTGTTCTTTGAAACCTAAAATGAATAATGAAGCAGACAGTGCTTCAGCAGTAGTTAGTTTGTTTAGTTTTGTATAATTTACAGGATTTCCTGCAAGTAATGGTGGAAGTTTTCGTTTAATGCCATTAAATTTTTTAGAAAAGATTTGATCTGTTAGATTCCAAGAGCAATCAATTCCAACAATAGAATTAATTAAAGATTTGTCTTTAGGCAACAGGGTCTTTTCAGAAAAAGGATCTAAAACTAATCCTTTTTTACTAATTTTTTTGATGTTTTGGGCAAGACCAAATTTCACTATCTTGGCTGCTGTACATTTTTTTGGATCATCTTGAAAAAACATTAAAACTTGTAATTTCACTTCATTCAATAATAAAATGAACAGTATTTTGAATTTACTCTAGGGTTTTGTATGTGATTTTGTAATAGAATCGTGAAACTTGGTCATCCTTGATGACTTCAACGTTCCAATTTGCATCAGGTAAGAATTCAGTGGAGGATTCAGGTAGAATGCTGAATTTTTCTAGGCGTACATCCGGACCGCTATATCTCACATTAAGGCTAATTCCATCAACTTCAACAACATCATAGATTTGTCCCTGTTTTCTTGTGGATTCTTTAACTAAACAATCGGCATTAGGGCCAATAATACATATGCCAGTTGTAGTTGATATCTTAAGATTGACGTTTGATTCATCAGATCTTAAAGTTGTTATCAAAGAACCAGAAAGAACTCTGGGTGCAATGCTTGTATTGTCAACAATTTTTTCCTCAGTCAATATAGAAATTATTTTTCCAGGAATTCGGTTTTCTTTTTCAATCACAGTTTTCAATTTTAGAGTTTGAGGTTTTTCAATTACATCAAATTGTATACGCTTTATTTCAAAGTCAGCATCAACTGTTATTTCGTATGATCCTACCGCAGACATAGAATTAGGGATCATAAATTCATGAGTAAATGAACCAAAAGGACTTGTACGGATAGAAGTTACAGGACCAGCATGTATTCCACAACTAAAATAAGCACACATGATATCAATATCTGCTTTTTGAATAACACTTACGTCAAAATTTTCAAGATAGATTGGCTTGTTTGAATTTCCAGTAATTATTACTGTATCACCAGGATGATATTCGGACTTGTCTGTAGAAACTAAGAGAGATATGGGGTCATCAGGATTAAAAACAAAGGGATCAATAACTGTGAAAGTTTTTGTTGCAGTGTTACTCAAATATTGAGCTTTAACAACATAATTTCCATCGGTGAAGATAATTTTAGTAACATCAGTTTGAAGTGAATAATTTCCTGAAGTGTCAGGAAGTGCTGTAAAGTCAAGGGAAACAATAACACCACTATTTACATCGGAGTCACCAGAAAATGAAATTGCAACAGAAGAACCAATATAATGAGAACCAGTTTCATAATTTGTATTTGAAAGTGGATTTTTGATTAATCCACTAATGATCATTTTATCGCCAAATTCATAGATTTCTTTATCAAGAAAGATTGTCAATGGTTCATCAGAAGCAACATATTCATCTTCTTTAAAGTCCTCAACTACCTCAAAAGTTGTTAAATCAGCCTTATCAAAATATTCAGCAATAATCTCATAAGTTCCATAGTTAGGGTTTACAGTTGTAAGGAAAATATTAGTTGCAAATTCGCCGTTAGTTGGGAATAGGGTTCCACTATAGATAATAGTGCGTTGAGAATCTTTGACGGAAAATTTCATTCCCTGAAATGGAATTGTTTCTGTGGTAAAACCAGTAATTGAAACTTGTTGTCCTGGAAGGTATTGAGTTTTGTCAGTGGTAATACTAAATGAGCTATCTTCTTTAGTTTCCTGTTCAACTAATTCACTTTCTACAGAGAAATTTGTGTTTGCCGTAGCCCCAGCATAGTTAACAGATACATCATAGATTCCTTCATTGATTCCAAGAACATGATGTAGACTAAGAGTTGTCTCATAATTTAGATTGAGATCAGGATATAGAGTTACAGTTTTGTAAAAGTTACCACCGGAGATAATAACTAGAATTTGTTCAGGTTGAAAAAATAGTTTATAAGCAAAAACTTCAGAAATACTCCCTGTAATAATTGCTACATCACCAAATAGATATGAAGATTTTTCTGACGAAACTGTTACAGTAATTTCTGTTGGTTTTTGTATTTCTACCAGTTTTCCATTTGATAAACCGGTTGTAGATGTTTCAAATTTCCAATCATCATAACTGTCCAAGTCATAGCCATCATAGATTCTCTGCCAAGATGTAAAGTCATTTTGAATATCAGAAATCACAGGAGTTTTATCAATAACAATTCCATTTTCATCTCTAAGTTCAACAGATTCATTAACATCTGTAAACCAAACAGTCTGATATTGATATGTCAAAAATTCTCCTGACTTAATTATTGTACCAGGAGAAATAGTCATTGTTTTTTTGATACCAGTTGTAGATGCAATTTCCCAACCACCTAAATCAATATCAGAATCAGTAGGATTGTAAAGTTCAATCCATTCATTTACATTTACTGAATCATCTCCAAAAGGGTTTATGTCTACCTCATTAATTACAACATCATCATAATTTGTCTGACCGTATGCAGGAGCTATAATACCTACAAGTAAGAGTATAGAAAATACAATTGATAGGTTCCGATTCATTGCTGTTTCCTTATTTGTTTGACTAAAGGAATCATTTTAGAATGAAATTGAGGAAAAGTTGAGCTTATTGTTAAAGTTGACCTCAGAAATCCAACTCTACGGGTATTGTTCATGCGTAAAATAGGTGTTTTTTGGCTTATATGAGATCCGTAGGAATCATTCTGGAGTGGACAAATTTCATACAAACCAACGTTAGATGAACTTATAGAATAAAAAATCGTGAATGAACTGAATTAAAATTGAACTATTAGGTATTTCTAAACCTGTAAGAAAGCCTATTTCATTAGAGTCATTGGAAGATATGTTCTCTGAATTTACTTAGTTGATGAATGAGAATGTTTTGACCAACTCTGAATATTTTTTGGGAAGATTGTAGTCAGATTTAGAATTTGAAGGCCTTCTTTATAGAATGCTTTAGTTTCGTTAAAAAATGATACATACCACTTTGCTAGATCTTCATCATCTTGAAAAATTTGCATGAGTCTTTTTACTCCCAATGTTCTTTTTCTTTTATCTAGATGTAATTTTGAATTATATAACAAGCTAGTGTAAAACCAGAATGAAATTTGATCAGCTAAATCATGTTCTGAAATACTTGCAAGATTTTTACTATATTTCATAGTAAAGAAAAGCATCAACTCGTGAAAAGGAGAACTAGAAAATTCAGCACTTTTTTGATCATCTAATAACTCACCTTTTGCTAAAATTTTCAAATTGTAAAGATCTTTTCCAATAATTGGTTTCAGATAATTCCATTTACCAAAAACCTTTGGAAGAATATGTGAATATTTTGAAGATAATATATCAATTTCATTATTAGTTGGTCTCAAGACATCCAAAGAATACAGTATTCCATGTAATGAAAGGCGGTATTTATCAGCAGGAGCTCGCTTAAAGCTCTTACCGTCTTTTACCACCAATCCTGATTGCAATATCCCTTCAGAAGATTTTCCTCTATCAACTCGTCCAATTAACAATCTTCGGTAATTCTTTTCTCTAGTTCTTACCTTTGAAATATCATTTTGAACCATTATTTTTGCCATATCCCAAGTGGTTCCAGTTCCACTTAGCATTAAAATTCGAAGTAAATGTTGTACATTTTGTTGATGATTTGTTTTTTTGATTTGAGAGGAGTCCCCGAAAAGGCGCTGTGCAGTAGGTCTAATATGAAACTTGTATACTTGTAAATTTCCAAAAATACCATTTTGAGGTGATGAAGGCATACCGTAGAGTGGGGTCAATAGGATATAAAAATCAGAAATGTTAATGTATTACCGTGACATTTTTTATCAATTTACAGGTAATTTGATCATAGTTAGATCATTTGTAGGTAGACAGTCAGAAATTGATTTCATCAATATTCATGATTCAGTATTTGGTTTTATGCCTCAGTATGTATCATTTAGAAATTACAAGCTAAGTAAGCCTAAAATAGAACAAAAATTAATGCCTCTGAAACTAACTACACATACTAATTACAATTTGGGCATTTCTTATTGATAATTTTAGAGCCGCATTCCATGCAGATTCCTTCTCCCACATCTCTTTCAATTGATTGCTTTCTCTTTCCTACGTACACTTTAATTCCAAAATACATGATTATTACTATAATAACAGCATAAAAAAGTCCCGTAAAGGGCGTCAAGCCAATCATAAAAAGCAAAAGCCCCACAATCAAAAGTATATCTCGTCTTTCAAATTTCAATTAAATCTAGACATCATAGAATTGATAAAAACATGCCGGAGCTCAGAGCCAATTAGTTTACTTCATTTCAAAGTCATTACTCTAACTCTTCTTCATTGCTCGGCAGTAGCACTGTGTAACAATTTGATAATAAGATAATGATTAGTGGTGGGATCGGCGAGATTCGAACGCGCGACCTCTGCGTCCCAAACGCAGAATCATACCAAGCTAGACCACGATCCCAGTAAATCCTAAAAGTTGCCCAATTTAAGCTTCACAGATATGAATTATTCAAATTTTTTTACTTATACTTGCTAAATTAGGTCAAATCGTACAAATTGTAATAATGTTCTACATTGAAGAACTAACAAGGGAACAATATCTGTCAAATATTGAGAATCAAAGTACTAAGGAAAGCAATGTAATTTCATTGAATCAGTTTATGAATCCGTTTTAAATCTCTTTAAATGTGGTTTCTTTGACTTAATTCTCGTTGGCAGTTACTAAACCCATAATTGAAATTGTAAATGTTGTAGCATCAGCTTCAGTTGATCAGAAAATAGATCTATATGAAATTACAAAAAAATTCCCAGACACTGAATATCACCCTGAACAATTTCCAGGATTAGTATTTAGACTGAAAATCCCAAAGACTGCAACTCTAATTTTTAGTACAGGTAAAATGGTATGTACTGGTTCAAAATCAGAGGAACTTGCTGTAAAGGCGGTAAATATTGTAGTTAAAAAATTAAGAAAAGGAGGAATTAAAATCAAAAAAGATGCAGTTGTAACTGTTCAAAACATCGTATCCTCAATAAACCTTGGAGGGAAGGTTCATCTAGAAAAAGCTGCACGATCATTACCTCGAAGTATGTATGAACCTGAACAATTTCCAGGATTAATTCACAGAATGCTTGATCCTAAAACAGTAATTTTGGTTTTTGCATCAGGTAAACTAGTCTGTACTGGTGCCAAGACAGAATCAGATGTGTATCGCTCAGTGCATAATCTTCATAATCTGCTTGAAGAAAAAGACTTGATGATGTACGATTAGTTATACTATCTAATATTAGTACAGCAGTTTACAAGATCATTACAGAAAGTACAATACAAATTGGTCTGAATAGATATTATTTTTTGATCAAGTAATCAAATCCTTCTTCGATTGTGGGTAGTTCATATTTTTTGATTTGTTCCTCGACAAGCATTACAGAGATTGATTTGTTTTCAATATTCTTTCTATGTTCCAATCTTTGCCAAATAACATTCTTCGGAGTAACAAAGTACACTCCTTTGATGATGATTGTTTTTCCATATTTTCTTGCCATTCCCCTGAGTTTCAAAATAAGACTGCACCTCATTTCAGAGCTCAGGTTAGTTCTGTCAATCACAAAATCCTTGTTGTTTCTTATACAGTAATCGATGTCCTCGTAAAAGTACTTGGTAAATTTCTTAAATATACCGATTGACTGTAACATCTGGAATGCTTTATCGTAACTTACTCCAAGTATTCTTGCCTGTTCTTCGACATATTTGTCTGTAGAACAAATTACCTGACCTAAGGTCTGGGCATGGGTTGACTTTCCGCTTCCGCTTGAGCCAACTAAGATTGTTGTTAACATTTTTCATCAATGCCATAAACATTCAATGGAAAATAAATTCTAACGTTTCTTTTTACTTTTAGAACCTTTTTTTGCTGAAGCACTACGTAGAGCTTTTGTTCTTTTAGCCTTAAAAATTATATGATTTTAGACTTGTTTTGGCCTAATCTAATCACAAAAGAAAAATTTGATAATTTGCTACTAATGTTACGTTCAAAACTTTTGTTTTAATTAATTGTGAACCGAGAAAAGAGCCAAAAGTACTAGAAAAATTATACAAAATAGAAAACGTTGTGGATACTCAAAGCTAAGTCAAGTCTTCAGATAATCATTTTAAAGGCACTCAAAAGATCAAAAATGTGCAAATTGAGGATTATGTCAAAGCAGGAAAGATTGCTGCTGAAGTAAGAGAAGTAGTCAAAGTGAAAGACTGGGTTGGAAAAACAGTTTATGAAATTTGTGAACAAGTTGAAGAGGAGATTAAAAAAAGAGGGGCAAAATGTGCATTTCCAGTGAATACTAGTATTAATGAAGTTGCAGCTCATTATACTGCAGAACCAAATGATCCAATTACAATCAAAGATACGGACTTGGTAAAAATTGATCTGGGTGTACAGATTAACGGCTACATTGCAGATACGGCAGTAACTGTTTGTTATGATGCCCAATTTGATGGATTAGTTCAAGCAGCGGAAGAAGCATTACGGAATGCAATGTCTATGATAAAAACAGGAGTAAAGGTCAGTGACATTGGACGCACTATAGAATCTACAATTAAACAAAGGGGATTCAAACCAATTGCAAATCTTAGTGGACATTCATTAGAACAATACACAATACATGCTGGAAGATCTATTCCAAATATTTGGTCAATTGGAGGATTTTCGCTTTCAGAGAATTCTGCTTATGCATGTGAGCCATTTGTAACAACAGAACAAGGCGGAGGGTTTGTCAGAAACGGGCAAATAAAAAATATTTTTGCCATAAATTCACGAAAGAAAACAAAAGATTCTGAAGCAGATAGATTACTTGATTTTATTTGGAAGAATTTTAACATGCTACCGTTTGCGTTAAGATGGATCACAAAAGAATGGGAAGAAAAGAGAGCAAGAGAATTACTAGGAATTTTGATTAAGAAAAAAGCGGTGCAAGCTTATCCTATTCTTATTGAAGTAAATGAGCAAAGAGTTGCTCAAGCTGAACATACATTCATTCCAAATGAAAATGGAGTGACGATAACAACTATTGCTCAATAGTTTCACCAAATATTTTTTCAATATTTGTCATTCCATCACATGAAGTACATTTTGAAGATTCGGTAAATAAAACATCACCTTCGGCAAATTTTCTTTTTCTTAACATTCCACATTTTGTACATTTCTCAACAGTGTATGCAGTGATAATTTTTTTCTTAGAGAACATCATTGAAACACTCCAGCAGTATTACCTACGCCAATTATCACCACAGACTGACCCTGTTTGGTACTTTCTTGAATCATTTCATAAACTTGTAAGCGCACATCATCAGCTTGATTAGCAATTTCTTTTGTCATCAAGGTTATTGATTCCTTAACCGATTGTTTAACCACTATAGAAAAGACTGGGATGTTATTTTTAGTTGCAATTGCTTCAATTTGAAATCTCTCAACTCCAATTCCACCAATCGCTGCACCGAAACCTTGGGCAATAGATGCTGAATCTTCACCTTCCATTTTTAATGCAGCGTCAACCATAATTATTGCATCAAGTTTGTTAATAGAAACAATTGTTTCTAATGCATCAGCAGGCCTTCCTACAGTAGAACTTGGTCCTTCTGCTTTTAAAAGAAACAATTTCCTAGTCTCAAATTCAGTTTTTGCAAGAACAGTTTGAAATGCAATTGTTTCTTTTTCACATTCCAACATCATTTTTCCAACAACCATTGAACCAATTCCATCTCCAACAGGTTGTCCTGCTTTAAACGCAGGAATTGCTTCTTTCATTGCTTCGGCTTGTTCCATTACAAAGGGGAGAATCATCTGTAAAGGTAAAATTAATGGATAGTTGTTTTGTTTTTTTGCAGTTAAAAACATGTGATTAACTATTTTGTAAATCATTTGTAATGAAGAAGCTATTTCAAGTATAGTTTGTATTTTAGTTAATTCAAAATCACTAATTTCTGGAAAAAGTGATTTTACATGTTCTCTTGTATAATCTTCTCTTGACCTAACCGTATGCCTTACTTTGTCAACTATGCCATTAGGATCCATATCTACAGGCAAAATGGTAAAGTAATCCAAAAATCGGTCGATTTTTTTTGTTGGATCATCTTTAGGTTTCAAAGTTTTTGTGATATAGTCAATTAGTTCTTTTCTTGATTCTACTTTAAAGCCATAGAGTTTTTTAATTCCTTTTTTTATTTCACTAGAAGTAATGTAAAGTTGAATTCGTTGTCCATAAAACACAAAGAGGATTATCGGAATTATCCAGATGAGCATCATTATTGGATTTGTGTCATCACTCATCGCAAACAGCTGATCAAAATCAAAATTTGTAAAATTCACTAAACTCAACATTTGTCAGATCTAAATTAAATCATTCGTTCAAGTCTTCGCAAAGCAAAATAGTGACGAGTGCTTTTATTATAGTTTAGAGAGAGAAAACCAAATATGCCACAAACAAAACCTATTGTAAGCATAGAAAACGTTGTAGCTTCAGCAGATGTATATCAGAAGATGGACTTGAACGAAATCACCAGAACTTTTTCAGGTGTAGAATATCATCCTGATAATTTTCCTGGCTTAGTTTTTAGATTAAAGACTCCAAAAACTGCAACATTAATTTTCACCTCAGGTAAAATGGTGTGTACAGGTTCTAAATCTCCAGATTTGGCAAGAAAGGCAGTAAAGACAGTCGTACAAAAACTTCGTAAGGGAGGAATTCCAGTAAAAAAAGACGCTACTGTGACAATTCAAAACATTGTAGCTTCAATTAATCTAGGTGGCAAAATCCATCTGGAACAAGCAGCAAGAACATTACCAAGAAGTATGTATGAACCAGAACAATTTCCAGGGCTCATCCATCGAATGTTAGACCCAAAGACAGTGATTTTATTATTTTCCTCAGGAAAACTTGTTTGTACGGGTGCTAAAAAAGAGTCAGATGTTTATAGGTCTGTAAACAACTTACATGCATTATTAGAAGAAAAAGAATTAATGATTTATTAATAGTCCTATTTAATAGGACTTCCTAAAGGAACATTTTCATTTACTGTCAACCAAAATGGTTTATCGCCAACATCAGCAGCCAATAACATTGCATTAGATTCAACACCTGCCATCTTTTTTGGTTCCAGATTTGTAATGACAATAACAGTTTTTCCAATCATATCTTCAGGTTGATAGTATTGAGCACCACCGATAATCACATCCCGTAGATCATCATTTCCCAAATCAATCCTTCCTTTGATAATTCTAGATTTTCCTTCAATTGATTCAGCTGCAATAATTTTTGCAACTCTAATGTCTAATTTTGCAAAATCATCATACGACACATTTGACATAACAAACCCTGATTTTTCCAGTTAAAATGAATTTCGAATTTATTGTAGTTCTTTTTTGTCTAGTCCACTTGTTTCAATTTCATATTTTAGAGCAGCAGGGAGTTCTGTGTACTTTTTGTTAACAAGTATAATAATTTGATCTTCTGGAACATTGACTTTTTTTAACAATTTACCACGTTGATGAGCGTAAGCATTTTTCCAAAAGCCAGTACCGTCAAAAGTTTCGATTTTTGGCATATATTTTGAGGGTTTCATTTTCATTCAAATTAATTGACTGTGATGGAAGAATGGCAAATGTCATTGGAACTGGAGTTACTGTTCCGGATTTTAGGCATGTTGCCCACCACAGTCTATTTGAAAACAAATTTGATCTAATATATTTAATGCGCTCGATAATCATTATTAGCGGTCCTCAAAAATAAAGTCTGCAATTTCAGGTTTCTCAAATATCACAACCTCAGGATAACAATTCAACTGATATCCATTATCTATCTGTCTCCATTCAAAATCAATACACTCTAAATCATACTCGTCAGGACGAGTATTTTCAAACTCCCAACAAAAACCATTGCCTTCACAGAGTTCTGCTCCTGGTGGGAAATCGTGTCCACGAATCAAAGTCATTACTCCATCAACAAGTTCAATCTCTGCATACAGGGCATTTGGATACATGAAATACACATTTTGATGTTTTATGATTGTTTCATAGAATTCTATTGTTACATATTCATTATGTAACATTATAATTTTCTCATATTCATCCAAAATTTCAGGATTCAAAGAAGTTGTGTAATCATCAATTATTGGGATTCCTAAATTGTTAAAAAATACTAGTGCGTTATTACTTGATGTATAACGAAAAGGAACTTTACCATCAATCTGTACACTTATGCATGACTCATCACATTCTCCACGAAAATAAGTATAGAATCCAGGTTCAGCATAAGCATTGGCTGTTAATAGTGGTGCAACAACTAGAACGGATTTATCTGTAAATTTTAGTTTATCAATTATAGATATTGGTTCATCTTGTAATGGTGGTGCAACAACTTCAGGGGATGTATCTTGGGCATCATTCAGTTCTGAACCGCTACTTAATAGTATTGAAGCAATCACAACAATTGAAATACCAACTAAAAGTAATATTTTCTTGGATATCATTCTGGTTAATACTTGCCTCTATTTTCTTCCCACCCATGAAGATTATATAGTTAATGCTGAACAAATGTTCGTAGAACATGGCAACAATTGAAGTCGAAATAGAAATCAATGCTACAGTTGACAAAGTTTGGGATATAGTTTCAGATATAGATAACGAACCAAAATTTTGGAAAGGAACAAAAGAAGTCAAAAATTTATCGAAGGATGGCAACATAGTCAATCGAGAGATCATAATAGCGTTTAGAGATCAAAAATGCCTACAAGAGGTAAGACTTGAACCTAAAGAAAAAATACATGCAAAATTCACAAAAGGCATCATAAGTGGAGAAAAAATCATATCGCTTATTCCTAAAGATGAAAAAACCATTCTTCGGACAGTATGGGACATTAAACTAACGGGTATGATGATGATGTTTACAGGCATAATTAAAAAGCACATCAAAAGTGGCACTGAGCAAGCAATGCAAAGTATCAAAGAAGAAATCGAGAGATAAATTCATGGAATTAATTATAGATGTTTTCAACTATTCACTAACTGCAATTCTAATTGGAGTTTGTGGAGCTTGGGTATTTCTCATCAAATCAATGGTTAATTCATTTAGATTTACACCATATCTTGACAAATTTGAAAATACTTCAAAATCAGCTCCCAAGGTTTCAATTATTATTCCAGCAAGAAATGAAGAAGAGTTTATCGGTAAATGTTTAGACACGTTAATTAACCAAGATTATGAAAATTATGAAATTATAGTAATTGATGATTCATCGGATGATGCAACAGGTAAAATAATTTCAGAGTATGCAAAAAAATATTCTAAAATAATTCCAGTTGCTGCAAGACCTAAACCTGAAGGTTGGATTGGCAAAAACTGGGCATGTATGGAAGGATATAGAAAAGCAACAGGAGAACTCTTGTTGTTCACTGATGCAGATACAAATCATTCTAAAAATATATTATCACTTGCAGTAGCACACTTGATTTCATTTAATTTAGATGCATTATCTGCAATTCCAAAAATGCTGACGTTTGACTTTTGGACAAAGATTACACTTCCAATGATTTCTACATTTTTACATACTAGATTTTCAGCATTGAATGTTAACAATCCATCAAAAAAAACTGGTTATTTCTTTGGAAGTTTTTACATCTTGAAGAAAAAGACATACGAAGAAGTAGGTATGCATGAAGGAGTAAAGCATGAAATTATTGAAGATGGTGCACTTGGAAAAAAAGTAAAAGAATTGGGATACAAAATGAAGATGGTAAGAGGAGAGCATCTAATTGGTGCTGCTTGGGCTCGAGATGGAAGTACTTTATGGAATGCGCTAAAAAGACTAATGGTTCCATTATATCTTCAAAATGGAAAAATTGCAATTGGTATTTTCTTTGCTGTATTATTTTTATTATTTATTCCATTTCCAATATTTGCTATATCTGCATCATTACCGATTGAAACAACATCTGCAAAGTTGCTTTGTGCAACTGCAGCAATTGCTTCAATTCTAATTTACATTGGTGCGATAATTGAGGTAAAAGTTGGACTTGATTTAAGATTGGTTCATGCATTATTTGCACCTCTAGGGGGTTTAGTAGTAGTTTTAGGATTTTTGTGGGGACTGCTTCAAGCAAAGAGCACATCTTCTGTTACATGGAAAGAAAGAAGTTATTCACTGAAAGATCATACTCAAAGTTCAATCAGTGTATAGCAAACCTTTTAGATAGAAAATGGAGAATAAAAAATCTCATGAACAAATCAGGTGTGTTTGTAGGTGGGGCGATAGGAGCTGTAATTGTTATTGTCATGTTTCTAGCATTATTTGTTTCACCACCAGAATTAATTAAACCAGAGATTGTGGTAAGTAATGGTCATACAACAAGTACAGTTGGAGAAGTAACTTCACTTTATTCAAAGAGTTTATCATTAATTGAGATTTTTGAAAAATCTGAATCAGGAGTAGTAAGAGTTAATGTGCAAAGAAATGAAACAGAGGAACAAACAAATGGGTTAGGTTCAGGTTTTGTTTTTGATAAAAAGGGGCATATAATTACTAATGCTCACGTTGTTGATGAAGCAAAAAAGGTTGTAGTTACATTTCTTGATGGTAGATCATATAATGCAGAAATTATTGGAATAGACGAGTTTACAGACCTTGCAGTAATCAAAGTCAATACAGATTCTACATTATTGCAACCACTATCACTTGGCGATTCATCTAATCTTAAAGTAGGAGAATCAATAGCTGCAATTGGAAACCCATTTGGATTATCAGGTTCAATGACTTCAGGGATAGTAAGTCAATTAGGAAGATTACTTCCATCAGGTTCAGGGTATTCTATTCCAGATGTAATTCAAACTGATGCTGCCATCAATCCTGGAAATTCAGGAGGGCCACTACTAAATATGAGAGGCGAGGTGGTTGGTATAAACACTGCAATTCAATCAACAACTGGTGAATTTACAGGAGTAGGATTTGCAATACCATCACAAACTGTTGTCAAAATTATTCCAACCCTAATTGAGAAGGGAGAATATAAACATCCATGGATGGGAATTTCGGGTCGTGATATTGATCCAGATCTAGCAAAAGTTTTGGGTCTAAAGGATGCAGTAGGGTTTTTGATAATAACAGTTGTAGAAAATAGTCCAGCTTCTAAAGCAGGATTAATTGGGTCTGAAAAAACCATTCAAGTTGAAGGAATCAACTATCCAATGGGTGGAGACATAATTTTATCAGTAGACGAAATTGAAGTTAGAAAGATTGCAGATATTTTGATACATCTTCAAAGAGCAAAATCGGTTGGAGATGAGATGGTTTTGGAGATTCTAAGAGATAGTAGGACGACAGATATCACAATTATTCTCCAAGAAAGACCAAATGGAAATTAGTGTAATACAAGCATAAATACTTCTAATCAAGAATCTTTTCTGTTGAGCAAGCTTGTGTTAAACTCTGAGAGTTTAAACAATGTTTTAGAGAATAAAGTAATTTCTCGTCAAGACATTATGGAGATTTATCAAAATGCAGTAGAAGATTCTAGTGAGCTTTTTTCAGTTGCACAAAATTTGAGAGAAAAATTTAAAAAAGATTCAGTTACATTTTCAAAAAAAGCATTTTTCAACATTGTCAATCTCTGCAAAGATACTTGTTCTTACTGCACATACAAAGCTGAACCAGATGAGAAAAAACTATCTTTGATGTCAAAACAGCAAATATTAGAATTATTACAACTTGCAAAAAAATACAGATGTGTTGAAGCACTTTTTGTTACAGGTGAGCGACCAGAACAGAAATATCAAGAAGCAAGAGATTGGCTAAAGGAAAATGGATTCAAATCAACTGCTGAATATCTTATTCATGCATCAGAGTTATCATTAGAATTAGGATTATTTCCACATACAAATGCAGGTAATCTAAATTTTGAGGAAATGAGAGAGTTGAAGAAAACAAATGTGTCAATGGGAATAATGCTTGAAAATGTCAGTGAAAGATTAACAGAAAAGGGAATGCCACATTATTTGGCTGCAAGTAAAAGACCAAAAGCAAGATTAGAAGTATTAGAAAATTCTGGAAAGTTAGGAATCCCAATGACAACAGGACTTCTGGTAGGGATTGGTGAGACAGCAGAGGAGATTATTGATTCAATTTTAGCAATAAAACAGTTACATCAAAAATATGGAAATATTCAAGAAGTAATTTTACAAAATTTTCAGCCAAAACCAGATACAATAATGAAGAATACACCATCAGCTGATGAAAAATATTTCAAAACAATTGTTGCGTTATCAAGAATCATCATGCCAGAGATGAACATACAGATTCCGCCAAATCTATCCCCAAAATCATATCAAAGTTTCTTATCAGTTGGAATAAATGATTGGGGAGGAATATCACCATTAACTCCAGATTTTGTTAATCCAGAATTTTCCTGGCCAGAAATTGACAAAGTAGATGAAAATTCAAGAAATGCGGGATTTGAATTAAAGTGTAGATTCCCAATATATCCTGAATTCTTTTCTTTTGTTAGTAAAGAGTTAAGAGACAAGATGTCAGTTATTGAAAATGGGGAAGGATTGGTAAAAGAGGAGTATTGGAGATGACCAATAACATAGATTCGCTTTTCAAAAATGCAGACCCAATAGTATCCAAAATCCTAAACAATGCACTATCAGACAAGGAGATTTCTGTACAAGAAGGTTTGACATTATACAATACAACTGGAATTGACTTTCATCTAGTAGGGCTCGTTGCAGATGAAATTAGAAGAAGAAGAGTTGGGGATATTGTATCATATGTAGTTAATAGAAATATCAATTTTACAAATGTCTGCATCAAACAATGTGGTTTTTGTGCATTTAGTAGAGATTTTCGAGAGGAAGAAGGATATTTTCTACCAACTGAAGAGATTGTACGAAGAGCAAAGGAGGCACACCAGTTAGGAGCAACCGAAGTCTGTATTCAAGCCGGACTGCCACCAGACATGGAAGGGGATTTGTATGAAAACATATGCAGAGAAATTAAAAAAGAGATTCCAGACATCCACATTCATGGATTTTCCCCTGAAGAGATTCTATATGGAGCAACAAGATCAGAGACATCTATTGAAGAATTTCTAAAAAGAATGAAAGAGGCTGGGGTAGACACACTTCCAGGAACATCTGCTGAAATTCTTGATCAGGAACTCAGAGATAAGATTTCACCAGGTAGAATCAGTGTAAAAAATTGGGAGAAGGTTATCAAGACTGCTCACAAAATGGGAATTAATACAACATCAACTATGATGTTTGGTCATGTGGAAACACTGGAAGACAGAGTAAAACATATTGCAAAACTGAGAGAAATTCAAAAGGAGACAGGAGGATTTACAGAATTTGTTCCCCTAAATTTCATTCCTGATGAAGCGCCAATGTACAAGCATCAGTTACATGAAGGAATTAAAGATGGGGCAAGTGGAAACGACGTTTTACTTACACATGCAATTGCAAGAATTATGTTGAACAATTCTATTAATAATCTTCAGATGTCATGGGTAAAAGAAGGGCAAAAGATGTCTCAGTTATTACTTATGTGGGGAGCAAATGATTTTGGAGGAACACTGATTAATGAAAGCATATCAACATCTGCAGGTTCAGTGCACGGTCAGTTATTAAGACCAAAAGAAATAAGAAGACTGATAAAAGAAATTGGAAGAATTCCAGCAGAAAGAGACACCAATTACAAGATTCTAAGAAAGTTTGACAATGAAAATGAAATTGAAAGT
>Ga0208748_1000385_pt1 | contig 22534 bp, 20 predicted proteins | sample Knorr_S7_td_Bott_FD_185599 | JGI IMG/M metagenome (GOLD analysis project Ga0208748, IMG submission 185599) | Marine microbial communities from Southern Atlantic Ocean transect - Knorr_S7_td_Bottom_ad_4513_LV_A (SPAdes) (version 2) | ecosystem: Environmental > Aquatic > Marine > Oceanic | place... | reverse complement strand
CAAGATTAAAACCCGAAAGAGACCCTCTCATATGTTCTTGAGATAAAAAATAAAATAAAACCAAAACCTCCAATTTAAAAAAACATACGAACTCACGCTTGAGTGCCGGTGCTTCTGGCAGGGGAGTTACACCTGTTACCATCCCGAACACAGAAGTTAAGCCCCCTTGCGCCTATGGTACTGCCGGGTTTCCCGGTGGAAGAGTCGGTCGGTGCCGACGCTCAATCGTGAGTTTGTTAAGTGTTTCCAGGCGCGTAGCTCAGTGGGAGAGCACTACCTCGACACGGTAGGGGTCGGCGGTTCAATCCCGCCCGCGCCTACCATAAATTCATAAAAACAGAGAGAAAACTCATAGGAATACGCAGGTCAAGGCCACCGACAAGAAGTGAAGAGACAACACGGATTAATGATCAAATCCGTGTAAGTGAAGTGCGGCTTATCGATGGAGAAGGAGAACAGGTTGGAATCATTTTGACGGATGCAGCGCTAGAAATGGCGCGAAATTCTAATTTGGATTTAGTGGAGGTTTCTCCGAAAGCAAAACCGCCTGTGTGTCGATTGATGGATTATGGAAAATTCAAATATCAACAAAGCAAACGAAGTCACGTAGCTCGGCAAAATCAAAAAGTAGTTCATCTCAAGGAGGTGAAAATGAAGCCGAAAATTGAAGAACACGATTTTCAATTTAAGCTTCGCAATGCTTTACGCTTTCTTGAAGATGGCGACAAAGTAAAAGTTGGTGTCAGATTTATGGGGCGTCAGATTGCCCATAAGGATTTAGGAGTGGAATTGTTGGAAAAATTTCAGTCTGCAATTGGCGAAAGCGGCTCAATAGAACAGCCGATTCGAAGTGAAGGTCGCTCAATGCACATGATTATCGCTCCACCTAAAAAAAGAAAATAGGAAATACCATGAAAATGAAAACCCATCGCGGTGCCGCAAAGCGTTTTAAAAAAACTGGCGGCGGCGGATACAAACGAAAGCGCGCTTATCTTCGTCACGGAATGCGGAAACGCAAGCAGGATGTAAAACGCGGGTTGCGACAGAAAACAATGGTGTCAGACGCAGACAAAAAGTCTGTTGATTTGATGCTGCCAAACGGATAAACTGAGATTAAATTGTTATGAGAGTCAAAAGAGCAGTTCACGCACGTAAGCGTAAAAAATCTCTTTTTAAGGCCGCCAAAGGTTATCGTGGGGGACGGAGTCGTCTTTTACGTACTGTCAAAGACGCAGTTGACCGTTCAAGAGAGTATAGCTACCGAGACCGAAAAGTCAAAAAACGTGATTTTCGCCGTCTTTGGATCGTGCGCATAAATGCCGCAGTCCGTGAACATGGAATGAACTACAGTCAGTTCATCTATGGTTTAAAAGCCGCGGATATAGTAATGGACCGCAAAACGCTCGCCTATTTAGCCATGGAAGAGCCCACCTTGTTTGCTGTGGTCGCAGAGGAAGCCAAAACAAAATTGGCTGCTTAAATTATTAAGTGCATCTTTTCAGGGTGCGCTTTAATCCTTTCTATTTTTCTTTCCTTATTTCAGCAGCAAAAACATTCCGGACGTTTGCGGAAATTGCTGTAAGCCACTTTTTCCCTGCTTGCTTTCCTTCTTGAGATAAATTTCTAATTAGTTTTGTATAGGAATATTTTCCCTTGATCTGTTGTTCTTTGATGCTGTTTGTCAGAGCATTTGGAACAGTTTGTTCAAAAGCTGCTGGATCAGACAATTTTATTAGAATTTCCGGCCAGCATTCAAGCATTTGTTTTTGTTCAACAATTTCATTTTTGGATATTTTCTTAGAATTTACGTTCAAGCTTTGCGAGTTATCGACAGCATTTATAAAGCGCTTTAATTGCGAGATACGTTCCTGATAGTTTAATTCGACTATCTTCAAGCCAGATTCATAAAGAAATTGTTGCTCCGGAGTTTGGGCAACGCAAGCAATCCGGACTTGCTGATACCAATGAAATAATGCTGTCAACTCCGCAAGAACATTAACCTGTTTTGTTACAATTCCTAAAGCTCCCAAAAAAATTCTCGGATCGTAGTCAACTTTTCCTTTTGGCAAAGAATGTCCAAAATGGAGTCCGGAAGTCAATGTGCCGTTGATCCTGACATCCGCAGCAGTCATCGCACCAAAGTCGGCTTGGATCGGCCCCAGTAGGCTGTTATTGCCTCCAATGAAAAGACGCTCCTGATCCAAAAAAACTCCGCGAATGACATCGCCAAATAAAGAAGCGGTTGCTTTATCACCTCTGATACTAAAATTAAAATGAATGGTACCGCTGCCAACTTCACTGAAAAAACCAGGTTCCGGCGCTGTTCCTCCAGACAGCAGGACATCACAAAAATTAATATTACTTCCCAATGTTGCCCAGGGGAAAAGTACAGTCATTTTTGTGTCGGTATGTTGGGCGGATGACGCATCTTCCTCATACAGACTTCCTTTGCGGATGCGGAATCCGTAACCGGTGGTGAAGTCATTGACCTTAGTTTCTTTGCCTAAAAGAACCGCCTGTTCCGCCACTCCGGAGCCCAGAATTGATTCCGGCCCCACAACAGTATCTTTTAAAGTGACCGGACCTAAACTTCCCACAACCGCATTTTCTCCAATCCAGCTATTATCCAAAGTAGCGGGACCGAAAACGCCAATATTTGCACCGGAATGAATTTTTGTTCCGGAACCGTTAATCCGGACGAAAGGATGGAGCGAAGATCCGGGATAAATATTTTCCGGATGAACTTCCCGTCCAATTCTAACAGAACTCAAATCAGGAATTATTACTCCGCGTTCCCGAAATTTTCTGAGTTCTTCGGAATTATAATAATTGGTTTCGTTTTCAATCATCTAAGAGTTTATGGTTTAAATAATCCGCTGATTTCTGTTTTTGAAATTCCTAAAAAATAAAGCAATGCGTCGAGGTTTGGAAGAGAGAGGCTGCCTGCGGCACGTTCCCTTAAATACCGTTTTGCGTTAAACGCGATGCCTAAACTGGCACTGGAAAGCATTTCTAAATCATTAGCGCCATCACCAACCGCAATTACTTGTTCCGGAAGAAGTTTTTCTTTGAGAGCAACTTCCCGGAGGATAACCCCTTTTTGGTGTCCATCCAGTATGTCACCTAAGATACGTCCGGTAAGTTCTCCATTTTTAACTTCGAGTGTGTTAGCAAATCCGTAATCGAGATCGTAACGCTGCTTGATGTGATCAATAACTCGGGTAAATCCGCCGCTCACAATTCCTATTTTATAGCCAAGAGTTTTTAGAATATAAACCAGACGTTCAACGCCGGGAGTGTAAGGGATATTTAAAATTAAGCGTTCCAGATCACTGAGTCGTACGCCTTTGAGCAGGGAGACTCGTTGCTGCAAGGCTTCATTAAATTGAATTTCTCCATCCATAGCCCTTTTAGTTATTTCGGCAACCTCTACTTCTTTACCAGCTAAGCGACTTATATCATTAATCATTTCACATTGGATGAAAGTCATATCTGCATCCAGAAAAATCAAACGTTTGTTGCGCCGAAATAAATCGTCTTTCTGCAAAGCAAGATCAAATTTAAATTCAGACTTCAATTCTAGCAATTCTTTCATTAATTGCTGTCGATCAATGGGGGCATCTGCCTGAATTCTTACTTCAAAAACATGCAAATCATTTGCTTCCAATGGACTAACTTCTGTTACAATCAGTTGCCTTTTCCGGAGATGACGGAAGAGTTTTGTCAATAATTGTGGAGGAAGGTACTGACACAACAAGGTTAAAATATAACTATGACTTCCGACAGTAGCGCAGCTTTCTGGAAGTGGATAGATTAGCAGTTCAAGCTTATATTTCTTGGCTACTTTGTCCAAAACTTTGGTCAGAGATTCTTTGTCTGCGGATTCCGCAAGTTCGAGGCGCATTAAGAGAGAAAGTGATGATTCAAAGTTAAGGTAATGCATATCCCGGATGGTAAATGAAAGCTGCTCCAACTGTTCCGTAAAGCGCTCCAAAACATCCTTCTCCGTAGTAGCGCCCTGGATGGTGATTAGAAAATTTTGAAAAGCTTTCATTTTGAATAAATATTTTTTAAATATATTTCGCAAAGTGTTTGCACAAGATGTTCAAAATCCTGGATGCTTGGTTTGGCCTCCACTTTCCAACCTAAACTCTGAACAGCCTCGGAAGTGAATTCTCCGAGACAGGCAATTTTTGGTTTTGTAATCAGGTAAAGCCAAAATCCGTCTGGTAAAATATTTTGAAAATTTTGAACAGCAGACGGACTTGCAAACAAAATCCAATCTAAATTATTTTTTTCAAGCTCTGCCAGCAAAAAAGAGCAGTCCATTTCCGCAGGAATATTTTGATAAACCGGAGTTGAGATAATTTTTGCTCCTTGTTTTTGCAGCGCATGAGCCAGGATTTCACGGGGAGATTCTGCCTGAATCAGCCAACAAATTTTTTGGTTTAAATCATATTTGCTGAAAGCCGAAATCAGCCCTTCGCTTTGAAAATGATCTGGAACAAGTTCCGCAACCAGCCCATTTTCTGCAACAGCAGACGCAGTCGCTTTTCCAACACAGGCAATTTTAAGAGTCGAAAATACATTTTTTGGCGACAACTCCAATTCTTTCAGGCGCGACAAACAGTGTGTGACACCTTTTCTGCTGGTGAAAACAGCCCAATCAAAATTTGTTGCTTGCAGTACCTTTTCGTCAAAAGATTCCCATGATGTCGGTGGTCCGATTTGTGTCATTGGTACTGAGATTACTGACGCTCCTTTAGATTCCAGCATCCCGGAAAGTGAAGATTCGGAAGTGTCTTGACGAGTTACTAAAATACGGACTCCCGCCAGCGGAAATTTTTCTGATGACTGGTCGGAGACGAATCTCATAGCAACTCAGGAGCGGTAATAGTGGCTTTCGATTTTCGTAATTTGCAGTTCACGTTCCGGAATAGTCGGAGGCAAAGTCGCAGGTTTCCGGATTGCAAAATAGTAAATAAAATAAAACACCGCACCCAATCCAACTGGTGTGTAGAGCAGGATTATGAATCTGACAAAACCGACTGGAATCCCCACTGTTGTGGAAAAATCTGCACAAACTCCAAGCCACCTTTTTTGTTGAACAGGACTTTCCGGAAGATTCCCTGCATGTCTACGATACAATCCGTAAGCCGTCCAAAATGCAAAAATCAAGGACAGCAAACCAATCAAGAGGAGAAGATAATTCATCTAATCAGACTGTTCAATAACTTTCAAAGTCCTTCGACAACTCGCCGATATGCTTTGCGGAATCCTCGTGTCTGTAATTCTTCAGTAGTTAAATTATAAAAGACCGACATTTCTTCCAGCAAAGGATAATAATCCATTTTCTCCTGAACAGTTTCTTGCTGATTTAGCTGATACAATTTCAGCAGTAAATGCTCAAAATGTAATTTCGTTTTTTTCTGCGAATGTTCCATGGATTCAGTTTGCTTGAAGAAAAATATAACGCGAACCGTTAGCAGTTGTGATCAGCAGGAGAATCCCTTTTTGCGGATCCAATTCGCTGGCAAGTTTTTTAAAATAGTTGAGGTTAGCAATTGCATGACGCTCTACTTCCTGAACAATCATGCCCGGAAGCAAGCCTGTTTTTTCCGCAGGACTTCCTGGTTTAACTTCGACAATCACAATGCCGCTTCCGGATTCTATCCCGAGTTCCTTTGCAGTTTCTTCGGTGAGTTCCTCAACAATCATCCCCAACATTTCCACCTGTTCAGTTGTCGGAATTGGTTTAGGTGCAATTTTAATTTGACCAAGTTTCTTGGGACGTTCGTCCAGCTTTAGTTTTATGATGATGGATTTACCATCTCTGACAAGTTCAATTTCGATCTCGGCGAAAGCACCGGCATTTGCGATTTCGTTACGCAAATGGTTGCTGTCCCTAATTGAAATTTCATTGATGCGGATGACAACATCACCTTTGTGCATCCCTGCTTTTTGTGCAGGTGTGTCTTGCATGACACCTGTAATTAGACTGCCTTTGGTGTTTTCCAACTTAAATGCCTGCATCAAATCATGACTTACATCCTGTATTCCAACACCTAACCAGCCTCTTGAGACCGAGCCTGTGTTGATCAAATCGCGCATAATCTTGCGTGCCATGTTAATTGGTACAGCAAAACCAATTCCCTGATATCCGCCGCTTCTAGTGTATATAGCGCTGTTCACCCCAATAATTTCTCCGCGTAGACTGACCAGTGGCCCCCCGCTGTTGCCAGGATTAATCGCTGCATCAGTTTGAATAAAATTTTCGTATTCATTTATGCCGACATTTGAGCGACCTTTTGCGCTGACAATTCCGTAGGTCACGGTTTGAATCAAGCCAAATGGATTACCAACGGCAATCACATCTTCTCCAACAAGGATTTCATCAGAATTTCCCATTGGCAAAACCGGCAGACCGTTCCCTTCAATTTTAATCACCGCAATATCAGTCTCCGGATCAGTACCAACAAGTTTTGCTTCTTTTTCCGTTCCGTCATATAGTATTACTAAAATCCTGTCTGCCTCTCCTACTACATGATGGTTCGTCAGTATATAACCTTTGCTGTCGATAATAGAACCGGAACCCATTCCTTGCTGACGGAATTCTCGATTAGGATTTTGACGTTTTTTTGGCTGTTGATTTTTTGGAGGGCGAAGCTCAGGAAAGAATCGTCGGAAAAACTCATCATTGTAAAGATCCATAGGATTGTTGAGCATTTTTCCATCAGGGTTACGCACAATTTTTTCGACTTTGATATGGACGACAGCTTTTCGGACATTTTGCACCAAAATCGCACGGGTTTTTGATGCACGAATCATTTGCTCCAAATCATCAGAATTTTGTGCGGCAACTTGTCCAAAACAAAATATGACTGTGAGAAAAATCAGAGTGAGTAACTTGAATTGAATTTGCATTATAATTTTCCTGACTGGTAACAATAATTAAAAAGGTCTTTTCATGTCTACTATTATATCCTGCTTTATGGGTATCTTCCATTGATTTTTTTCTTTAAAACAGGTGCTAAAACAAAAGATATGTTTTTTTTGCTGGACTTATATCTTTCTATGGCTAAATTAGTATAATCATGTTGGAAAGCACAAAATCGTTCAAGTGGACCACAGAGTACATATTGGACGACCCTCATCAACCACTTAAAAGAGGAATTATGAGTACAATCCCTAAAGATAATCTTTACACTCGCGACCACGAGTGGGTACGAATTGAAGGCAATAAAGCCGAAGTTGGAATCACTGATCATGCTCAAAAAGCATTGGGTGACATTGTTTTTGTAGAGCTGCCGGATCTTGAAGACGAAATTGAATCCGGGGATGAGTTTGGTTCGATTGAATCTGTGAAGACAGTTACTTCGCTATTTATGCCGGTGAGTGGACGAATAATTGCGGTCAACACCGAGTTGAAAGACAGCCCGGAGTTAATCAATGAAGAGTGTTATGACGAGGGCTGGGTGATCCGTCTGGAACTGTCTAATCCGGATGAGTCGGCAGAACTATTATCGTCTAAAAATTATGAAGAATTTTTGCTGGACGAAGAAGCTTAATTTGTAGTCCAATTCAATTTCTGATAGTTAATGAAAAATAAACGTAAAAACATCTTGTTCATTACGGCAGATCAATGGCGTGGTGATTCCCTGGGATGTGTTGGTCACTCCGTGGTATTGACACCTAACATAGACCAACTTGCCAGAGAAGGGGTGATTTTTCGTAAACACTATACCCAAACTGTACCTTGTGGACCGGCAAGAGCCTCTTTGTTAACAGGACTGTATGCGATGAACCATCGTTCAGTCAATAACGGAACTCCATTGAATGGACGTTTCACCAACATTGCTTTGGAAGCTCGCAAATCCGGCTACGATCCAACTTTGTTCGGTTACACTGACACTTCAGCCGACCCTCGTGATTTCCATCAAAAAGATCCGTTGCTGACCACATACGAAGGATTGATTCCGGGAATGAGTAGCGGAGTGACATTGACGGACAACCAACGCCCGTGGATTGCGGAGTTGATTGCCAAGGGTTATGATCAAACATTGAATCAGCACACTGTGTATGATCCTATCCCAAACTACCCCGGAGCGGAGAAACGCGGTGCGACTTTTCCTCCACCGGTTTATTCTAATGAAGACAGCAGTGCGGCATTTTTGACAGATGAGCTTCTCAAGTGGTTAAGTGTTCGTGTAGCAGAAAACTGGTTTGCTCATTTATCTTTTTTGCGGCCTCATCCGCCGTGGATTGCACCGGAACCTTATAACACAATGTATGATCCTTCCGATGTATCAAAACCGATGCGTAGAGAATCGTTGGAGCAAGAGGGAAAACAGCATCCACTCCTGAAAATGCTTCATGCAAAAATTCCGCGAAGTAAATTTTTTTCAGACAATTATCAGGGACTTGCCGCTGAGACAAGTGAAAAGGATATTTTACAGGCACGCGCAACCTATTATGGTTTGCTGAGTGAGATTGATCATCATTTGGGCAGAGTAATCTCATATTTAAAGCAATCAGGACAATATGAATCCACGCTGATTGTTTTTACGAGTGATCATGGAGAACAACTGGGAGATCATTATTTATTCGGCAAAGTGGGATATTTCGATGCATCTTATTCAATACCCTTGATTATCCGGAATCCAGAAAACGCTGTCCTATCGTCTGGTAAATCATTTGGTTCAGCTAATTCAATTGAAGTATTCACGGAAGGAATTGATGTGATGCCCACCATTTTAGACTGGCTGGGAGCAGAAATTCCGGAAGAAATTGATGGCCGTTCACTCTTGCCTTTCCTGAACGGAAATGTTCCGGAGAACTGGAGAACAGAGGCGCATTGGGAATACGACTTCCGTGAAATAGGTTCGTTTCAACCAATGATTGAACAACAATTCGGCTTGTCTCCGGATCAATGTTCGCTGACGGTTATACGTGATGATCGTTATAAATATGTTCACATGACAGCCCTGCCTCCACTTTTGTTTGATTTGCAAGATGATCCGGAAGAATTTGTGAATCGAGCAGATGATCCGGATTGTCGGAATATTGTTTTGGAATATGCGCAAAAAATGCTTTCGTGGTCTATGCTCCACCGAGACCGCACGCTCGTTAACATAAATATGAAATCCGGCAGCCTTGTTCATTGGAAAGGTCCAAGGATTTTATGAAAAAATGTAACCTGATGCGCATACACCTCGAAGCAAAAATGGAAGGCAGAATAAAATCTTGCCCTCAAAACACAAAAACTGCTGTATAGTCCAAAGACTAAATTATTAATTCTAAAAAAATGTCGAGGATATTTTGAACATCCTGACATGAACTCACCTTGGAGATAGATGCCCTGTTCGATAGTCCGCGAAGTTATAGATCTTGAAGCCCTGCGACTGCGTGTGCAACATCCTCAAGCTGGGGCAGTTTTAATTTTTTATGGAGATATCCGAAATCACAGTCAACAGCAGGAAGTGTCTTACTTGGAATATGAAGCCCATGAAAGCATGGCACTGAAACAGATCTCACAGGTTGTTGAAGAAGCTCAGAAAAAATGGCAGCTTCACACGGTAGAAGTTATTCACCGCCTCGGTAAACTTGCGGTGAAAGATTGCTCAATTGCCATTGCTGTTTCTACTTCACATCGTGGTGATGCTTATGAAGCAAGTCGTTATATCATAGACACCATAAAACATGCTGTGCCAATTTGGAAAAAAGAACATTTTGTTGATAGTCCGGCCATGTGGAGTAAAGGTTGTGAGGCATCAAGTGTTGTCGAAGAAAGTGCTGAAGCTCCTGCTGTTGTGAAAGAAGAGGTGACAGAATGCAATTAGAAATTATTCGCCAGGACAGATCAAAACATCCCTTCATGAGGGGAATGCTGGCCCACAAACTGATTCAGCGTGGATTATCTTTTGATCAGGCCTACCAGATCTCAAAAGATGCCAAATCATTTTTTCATGAACAAGCAGAGGTTAGCTCAGAATCCTTAATGCGGTCGGTTGACGCATTGATCGTTAAGCGTTACGGAAAGGAACTGTTGAAGGGGCTGACAAAGGAACTCTTTCCCTCAGGCAAACAAATCTGCGTTTTTCGAAGAAACGCAACCGCTCCATTTTCAAAAGGTTTATTAACTCAATCGATTACCGCTTCTGGCTTAAAACCGGAAGAAGCATTCCAAATTGCTTTTGAGTTGGAAGCAAATTTGATGAAAGAAGACATTCTACGTATCAGTAAAAAGAAATTATTTGGAGAAGTTTTCAGCATCATCAAGAACAAATATAACTCTCATATTGCAGACTTATATAAATTGGCCAGCCGAATTGACGAATTGGATCGACCTGTGATTATTTATCTTGGTGGTGCTTCCGGAACAGGAAAATCGGTCATGTCAACCTTTTTAGCCGGAAGACTGGGCATTAACAAAATTACAGGTACCGACACTATTCGTGAGATCATGCGGCTTGTTTTTAAACGAGATTTGCTTCCTTCTTTGCATAATTCCTCTACCAAAGCCGGTATTGGAATGCCAAAGACATTGGAGAAAAGTGCCCGCTTAATCGGTGGGTTTTGTTTGCAGGCTCAGCAGGTTAGTGTTGGAGTGAAAGCTGTAGTTGATCGTGCCGTCAAAGAAAAGACTAGCATGATTATCGAAGGCATTCATTTGCTGCCAAATATGCAACAGGCCATCAAAGAAGGCACCAAACGGGCATTTCACATTCCCATCACACTGTCTCTGATGAATGAGAAAGACCACAGAGATCGATTTTTTGAAAGAGGCAAAGGAAACGAATTAAGGAGAAAGGAGATCTATTTACGCAGCTTTGAAAATATTAGAATTATTCATGAATTTGTTAACTTAGAGAGTGAAAAAAACGAGATTGAAGTTGTCGACAATGAGGATTTTGACGAAACAACAAATACTCTGATGCAATTAATCATTAATACTCTGCAAGAGCAGGTAAATTCAATTAATCTAACTAAATCCTGAATTTATTTTGTGTATAGAATTCCTCGACTAATTCTGATTATAGACGGCATGGGGGATCGTCCAATTCTTGAATTGGGCGACAAAACCCCATTGCAGTCAGCAAATTTGCCTGTGCTGGACAGATTGGCTCAGGAAGGGCAATGCGGTGTTGCGGATCCAGTCAAGCGTGGCATTGTTGCCACAACAGTTTTAGGTACTTTGGCAATACTCGGTTATGATCCTCTCAAGTATTCAATTGCACGGGGAGTGATTGAGGCTCATGGCAGCGAGATGGAGATCATGCCGGGTGACGTAGCATTTCGTGGAAATTGGGCGACCCTTGATGATCAAGGAAAGATAGTGGATCGCCGCGCGGGACGCCTTCGTGAAGGCACAGAAGAATTAGCCTCCAGTCTCTGCGGGCTAAAGGTTGAGGATATTACAGTTGATGTTGGCGCCGGAACGGAACACCGTGTTGCCGTAGTTCTCAGGGGTGCAGGACTTGGGGATTGTGTCTCCGGAAGCGATCCGGGAGATCGATATCGTTCAGGTATAAAACCTCGACTCCCAATACCACTGAATAAAAATGATGAAAAAAGTTACCGAACCGCAAAATTGTTGAATCTGTTTGAGCTTGAAGCAAGAAAGATTTTAGCGAAACATCCGCTAAATATAGCGCGTGTGTCAAAAGGACTTTTTGCGGCAAATGCAATTTTGACCAGAGAACCGGGACAAGTTAAGACGTTACCTAAATTAAAACGTCCGTCCGGATTTGGTTTGTCCGGAGTTTGTATCAGCGGTGATGACACTATTTCCGGGATTTCACGAGTGACAGGAATGGATGTCTGTAAAACTCCGGAAATGACCGCAAATCTGGATACCGATTTAAAACAGAAATTTATGCTTGCCGCAAAAATGTTAACAAAATACGGAGTTGTTGTCCTGCACATAAAAGGTTGTGACATTGCGGCACACAACAGACAAGCAGTAAAGAAGAAGGAATTTCTCGAAAAAATAGATGCTGAACTTGGACGATTTCTAAACAAGTGGAGCGGGAAATTGCGGATTGCCGTTACTGCCGATCATGCTACTTGGAGCCAAGAAGGAATACATGTTGATGATCCTGTCCCTGTTTTACTGCACGGACGTGGGATTTCAGCAGATTCAGTGAAAGGATTCGATGAATTTCAAGCATCGGAAGGAAAGTTGGGATTGTTCAGAATGTATAAATTGTGGTCCAAATTTTTTGCCTGAATTCTTTCACTGAAGCATAATCTGGTTTAAAAACCAAAATATTATTCCCGGCTACAAGTTAACACAATCAAAAAATCATGTTCATTAAAGTCTTTCTTCGGCTCTCATGAGACTCGTTTAAACAGCATTTATTTGATTTTTTTAATTATAGACATCATTTAATTTACCATTTTTTATGAGCGCAATCACCTTCGATCCTGACAGTTCATGGCAAGCTAATTTCAGCTTTAACCATGTCAAGTGCCTCATTGTCTGCAGGGGACCGATTCGTCTGGAAACCATGGGTGTCTTTGAGGAACTGGGTGCAAACTTTGGTATGTTACTTTCTGAAAAAGACAGTATCATTTATCCGCAAACATTGGCTCCGGAACTGCGCGCGCTCAGCAATCGTAGAGAACAGGTGCATCATGTTCAGGATTATATGGGTGCAACAAAGGAGGAGCGAGTCGAACGCATTGAGCAGATAATCTCAATTTGTCATGAACACGGCTACACACATCTTTTTGCGGGATATGGTTTTATGGCGGAAGATGCGGAATTTGCCGCACGAATTGAGAACGCCGATATCAGTTTCGTTGGTCCGAATTCAAAGGTAATTCAGCAGGCCGGTTCAAAAGATGAAGCCAAGGAACTTGCGCGCTCCCTCAAAGTTTCTGTTACGCCAGGAGAAGACCGAATTGCGGCGATTACTTTATTGAAAAAAGCCGGAGACTCTCCGCATGAATATTTCCGTAAACAAATTAACAAGCATAATTTGATTCTTCCTGAAGACTGGAAATCATTGGAACTTCTTACTCAGGCAATCACGATCTTGCAGGCTTCTTATGTGAAGCAAGTGGATTTGTTTACGATTCCAGAATTGCAGCAGGAAACTTTGCATCAGGTTGAAAAATTATGGAGCGAAAATCCGGGTAAGCGAATTCGTCTGAAACATGTCGGCGGCGGCGGCGGAAAAGGACAAAGGGTTGTGACTTCTGTAGATGAAGTTCCGGAAGCCGTGATGTCCGTTTTGATCGAATCAAAAGCAACCGGAGTTGGCGACAACAAAAACTTTCTCATTGAACTCAACATCGAGGATACACGTCACAATGAAATTCAATTGTTGGGCAACGGTGAGTGGTGTATCGAACTTGGAGGACGTGACTGCTCACTGCAAATGCATGAACAAAAATTGCTCGAAGTTTCTCTTACGGAAGAAATGTTGGCTGACGCAGCCGTTGAATATGAAGCTGCGGGAAAAACAAAACAAGCAAAAGTACTTCGTGCTGATGCAAAAATTTTAAGCTCAATGTGCGAACAGGCTGAGGAATTCGGCAAAGCTTTGCACCTTGATTCGGTTTCAACTTTTGAATGTATAGTCGAGCAGGATGCGCATTATTTTATGGAAGTCAACACGCGTATTCAGGTTGAACATCGAGTCACGGAAATGGTGTATCGTCTAAGATTTACGAATCCTGACAATCCGGAAGACACTTTCCTGGTAGATTCTCTTGTGGCGGCCATGCTGTTGATTAACTGTTACGGAAAACTGCTGCCCCGTCCGGAACGTTTGCAGCGTTACGTTTCCGGAATTGAAGCCAGACTGAATGCCACAAACCCCGCGTTAAAACCGCATGCCGGCGGAATAGTCCGTGCCTGGTCTACACCTGGTGAACACGAGGTGCGTGATGATCAGGGAATCGGAATCAGCAATCCGGACACAGGACTTTTGCAACCCTATAACCTTGCCGGGGCCTACGATTCCAACGTTGCCCTTTCCATCACGCATGGAATTTCGCGCAGGGAAAGTTTTGAAAAGCTGACTGAAATTTTTCGTTGTATGGAGGTGCGCGGTCATGATTTGCATTTGAACGTGGATTTTCATTACGGATTGCTGCATTGGCTTCTCGGTAACGATCCGATGCTCAAACCAAACACTCGTTTTGTTTCTTCGTATCTAGCACTTGCGGGAAAAATAAAAGGTATGTGCGATCAAGTAAATTTGGATGTGGCTTGGCGGATACAACGAGAACAAGTTCAAAAAAAATATGGCAAGGAGGGCCTCACAGTCAGTGAGCAAAAAATCACCCTTCTATTAAGGCCCTTGAAAAAATTATTGAAAAGGACTCATTTGCTGATGGGCTGGCTGGCATTTCAAAAATCAAAAAACAAGGAAAACAAACTCTCAGCTAGACCGAATCCTGTGGATGTTTTGAGAGATCTCTATCATTTTTTACGTCTGGATCAGCATCCCGGAATTTCACCAAGTGAACAGATTTGGAGCAACGATCAAAAATTATTGGATACCGCGTCTGCATTTTACAGTGATTTAGCAAACAGCTTTGGACAGCCGGATTTGTCATGGTTAGAGTTGACAAAATTGCTGAATTCAAAAAAACCTCCTGCCTCTTTTAATTTGCGTGAAAACCTCAATTTATGGAAGAGCATCCACGCTGCACACAAAGGACATCAAGTTGCGCTGGAGTTGTTGCGGCTGCCTGAAATTATTGCGGAAAAGGCAGGATTTTTTGAATTCTGCGGAAATGAAAATTTGGAAGTGGAAATTCCGGCAGAGTTTCGTGATCCGAAGTTGGTTGAGGAACTTATAGCAGAGCTTGCTCCACAGCCTCCGGCGTGCGGTAATGAAATTTTAGCTTGGACAGGCGGCACTTTTTATTCTCGGGAAACTCCGGATGCAGATGAATATGTCCGGGAAGGCCAGCACATTGAAGAAGGAGAAGTTTTAGGTTTATTGGAAGTGATGAAAATGTTTAACCAGATTCGTGCCGAATTTCCTGGAACCATCCGTAAAAAATGTGTGGAAGCCGGTTCCGGAATTATAGTTTCGCGCGGGCAGGTTCTTTTCCAGATTGAACCGGATGTGCAGCCGGTCACAGAAAGTGCGCAAGAGATTTTTCAAAAGCAACAAACCCAAACAATTTTATTCATGCAGAATATTTTTTCTGCCAACTGACGTGCTGCATGATTCAATTTGAAGTAGAAGCAAACTGCGGAAATTCTCGTGCAGGAGTTTTGCAAACACCGCACGGCAAAATCCACACTCCAATTTTCATGCCGGTCGGCACTCTCGGTACAGTCAAAGGCATGACACCGGAAGAGGTTCGGGAAATCGGCGCCGAAATTATTTTGGGAAATACCTATCATTTGCATTTACGTCCCGGTGACGAACTGGTACAAAAAATGGGTGGTTTGCATAGGTTCATGAATTGGCAGGGTCCGATTTTGACAGACAGCGGTGGATTCCAAGTGTTTTCGCTGGCCAAGCTACTCAAACTGGATGAAGAAGGTGTCGTGATACGCAGTCATCTCGACGGATCAAAAATCAAACTCACGCCTGAAATTTCGATTCAAATTCAGCAAAACCTGGGTTCAACAATCATGATGTGCCTTGATGAATGTTTGAAACTTCCTGCATCACGACAAGAAGTTGAGCGTTCAATCGGCCTCACTTCACGCTGGGCAAAACGTTGCAAAGAGGCGCGCTCAAAAGCAAACGGAGTTTTCGAAGAACAGGCTTTGTTTGGCATTTTTCAAGGCGGAGGTGAACTTGATTTGCGTGAACAGAGTTTGGAACAAATTGTAGAAATTGACTTTGATGGTTATGCAATCGGTGGCTTAAGTGTCGGTGAATCAAAGGAGGAAATGTATTATGTGACTAGTCAAATCGCACCAAAAATGCCTGCGGAAAAACCAAGATATTTGATGGGTGTTGGTGATCCGGAAGATTTGCTGGAAGGAATTGAAGCCGGAATTGATATGTTTGACTGTGTCATGCCGACGCGTAATGCCCGTAACGGTTCACTGTTTACTTCACACGGAAAAATCAGCATCAAACAAAGTCGATTCCAGCAGGATCCGGAACCGCTTGATCCAGACTGCGCCTGCTCCACTTGTCAGAATTATTCCCGTGCATATTTGCGCCACTTGTTCAAATCCTCTGAAATATTGGGAGTTCGTCTCAACACCTATCACAATCTTTTCTTTTACCTTTCACTTGTAAAAGACGCCCGCGAAGCCATCAAAGAACAGCGTTTTCCGGAATTCAAAAAAAATTTTCTGGAAAAATACCAAAGCGGACTTGAGGGAGATTAAGCATGTGCGGTCGTTTTGCCCAAATAGACAACGAAGACAAAGTGATGAGCGCATTTGATATTTTGCAGTCAGAAATGATTCTGGAACCACGCTACAACATTTGTCCTTCTCAGAGAATTCCGGTCATTATCCAGCAAGATGGTTTGCGCACACTTGAAATACGCGAATGGGGCTTAATTCCTTTTTGGGCAAAAGAGCCTAATCCGATGATAAACGCACGGTCGGAAACCGCTGCGGAAAAACCTTCATTTCGACATGCTTTCCGGAAACGGCGCTGTTTGATTCCGGCTTCAGGATTTTATGAATGGGGCAAAGAAGGCGGACAAAAACTGCCTTATTTTATTCGCTTGAAAAACGAACAGCCCATGGCATTTGCGGGTTTGTGGGAAGAGTGGCTTTCATCTGAAGGCGAAACCAGGCGAACCTGCGCTATTTTGACAGTCGCCGCAAATTCATTTATGCAGAAAATTCATCACCGTATGCCGGTCATTTTAACGCCGACAAGCGGAGCAATGTGGCTCGATCTTTCCGGAACAGTAATTCCGCCGGAAAAACTACTTCTGCCTTTTCCTGGAGATGAACTGGAAGCGTGGAGAGTCTCTCGGAAGGTCAACACTCCATCTTTCGATAATCCGGATTGTCTTAAAAAACTGGATGTTCCGGAAAACCTGGGAAAAAAGCCTGAACCTCCTGAAGCGCAAGCTACACTTTTTGATTAAAGCTCCTCTATTATTTTGACGGCGTCTGCATGGGCGATACGGTGCAGACCGTTTGCTCCTGCCACTTGAGAATCAGCCTCAAATTGATAAACCATCTTTTGTCGCAATGGCCGGAAGCTGATTGTTACGGAAGAAAAGCTTTCAAAAATTTCATTCTCAGCAGAGTCTTCTATTTTCACAAAAATAAAATTAGGCGTATTCAACTGCACATTTGCTTGTAATTCAAACAGTTCGTTATTCGGAGGTAAATTTCCGGCAATCTTCAGTTTCGTGCCCACAGCAACTTGACGGCTGGTTGTGATAATTAGTTTGGGGTTTTCTGAATTGAAATTCAGTTTTTCACGCAAAGCAACCAGGGATTCCAAACGCACCTCGTCAATATTCTGTAAATCGCGTAGAATTAATTCGAAATTTGCTGCATTGGTACTGACTTGCTCCACTTCCTTTATTTTCGTCATCCGTGACATTTCCCAGAGCAAATCCATTTCTGACGTTGTCAGTTTATATTTTTCTGTTGTTGTTTTCTTCAACTGTGCTTCTGCCAATCCATAAAGACGCTGCTTGAAACCATCAATTTGATCCTGATCTGATGTGTAGTAGATGTTGAGATTCCCTCTATCTGTATCCTCCCAAAAAGTTGGTCCGGAAAAAAGGAGCCGGTTTGAAGTCATTTCAATAACTTGTGAAAAAGTTGCTTCGCCCAATACTTCCAGATCATCGAGTACGTCCTTGGCAATGCGATCAACAAAATCAGTCATTCCTTCACGTTGATAAAACAAGGCCAATCCAAACTGCAGGACACGCACGCCGTTGTTGATCAGCACACCGCGAGCCATGTCCTCTTTATTGAAATCAGGAGGACTGTCCACCTGCAGCATTTCACCGAGCATTCCTTTCTGAATTTCAATGTCCCAGCCGTCATGATAAATCTGCTCCAGCACTTTTTTCATTTCTGTGGCAATCACATCCACAATGAAGTACATTGCGGGACTGTTGCTTCCATGTTTGAAAATTTCTACTCCGTAAATCCGCAGATACATGAAACAGCGTTTTACGTGGTCAATCTTTTTGTGCTCAACCAAATATTTGATAAAATTTCCGTAATAAAATCCGAGGTTATAAAGATTTCGCGGTTCATTATTTCGGACACCATGTTTTATGGCAAAACGTAGTAAAGTATTGAAACGGATAATAATAATGTCAACTAATTCAATATTTTCCTCTTCAATCGCAGTCTGACCCAATGTCGCCATTTCACCCGCAACCATTGATGACAAATCAAATTCACCATGTTCCAGCAGACGAATATAAACGTTGCCCAGCAGACGGAAACATTTTTGTTCATAGAAACTTTGGTTACGCTCCATTTCCCCAAATTGACCCACCATCGTTTTAAAAGAAATATCGGTGCGGACTTTGGGGGAGACTTTGAAAAAACCTGGCGCGATGTCTTTTTTGAGTCGGATGTAATTTTGTAAGGTCACACTCATATCATGAACAATGTCTGCCTTCAATTCCTTGAAAGAGACAAATTCGAGAATATCATCAAGTTGATTAAGTGCCTCAAAAATTGTGTATTGCTGATGTTCAACAACCTTTGGAATATGAGACAGGGCACGGTTCCTTTGCGAAGTAAGGGCCATGATCTGATCCATATTATTGTTATAAATACGGTTGATGATGTTGGTTGGTTTGGTATAACGCAGGATATAAAAAACATAAGGGAAGGCGATTATTGAACAAATCGTCAGCAGGAAATGAGTGTTGAAAATCCGACTTGGTTCCCGTATCAGTCCAATTTCACCATAAATTTTGATAATCAGCGCATGTCCGCCGGAAATGATTAAAAACCAGATGTAAAGCAGACTCGGAATATCCTTCATGTATAGATCGATCAGCTTTGGAATACTTTGGGATGCAATCGAAATCACCAAAATAAGCGTGCCCAGAATCATGCCCAGCAGCGCTTGCCAGACTTCTGGCGCAAAACCCACATCAAGTTCCGCAAATCCTCCCGGTTGCACACCGGATAAGGATTCAATCAGTTTGGTATATGGGGTAAAAAGGAAATTGTTAAAAATAATGTCACAGATTACGACCAGGGAGAGAACAATCAAAAATGAGACAATGGAGCGGCGGGCATCTGCGTAGGCAATCAGTCGATAAAGAAAAAAACTGAAAGATACATTTGTACTTTTGTGCTCTGTAAGTTCTTCCGAATTTGCTTCAGAATTGTCAGTAGAATCGTTTTTTGCTTCGAGTACCGCGTTCATATAATTATTGAATTTGCTGCTGAGTGACAAGCCTGTTGAATTATTTTGCTTGCTGAATTGCGCTCACTCCGGGAAGTTCTTTGCCTTCCAAAAATTCAAGCGAGGCTCCCCCACCGGTGGAAACATGAGTGATGCGTTCACTGAGTCCGGACTGTTGAATTGCTGCTGCGGAATCTCCGCCACCGATAATTGTCACGGCACCTTTGTCAGTCGCATCCGCAAGACTTTGTGCGATTGCGAATGTTCCTTTTGCAAAGGCGTCCATCTCAAAAACCCCCATTGGACCATTCCAAAGCACGGTTCCAGCGCGACTTACCGCGTCACAAAATATTTTAGCACTTTGCGGACCAATATCCAAAATTAGCCAACTTTCCGGTGCACCGTCTGCCGCAGAAACCACACGGGTTTCAGCATTTTTGTTAAAACTGTCTGCAATCACCGCATCAACCGGTAGCAGGAGTTCAACACCTTTTTCCTGTGCCTTGTAAATCAATTCATTCGCATAATCCAGCGAGTCCTCTTCCAGTAGAGAAGCACCGATTTCATATCCCTGCGCTTTCATAAAAGTACAGGCCATTCCTCCGCCGATGATTAAAGTTTGAACTTTGTCGAGAAGTTTTTCAATAACCTTAATTTTATCAGAAACTTTTGCACCGCCCAGAATGGCGGCAAAAGGTCTTTTCGGTTCCGAAACTGCTCCGCCTAAAAACCGAAGTTCCTTACGTATCAAATATCCAACCGCTGATTCCGCAATAAATTCTGCAACTCCGGCAGTTGACGCATGTGCTCGATGCGCTGTTCCGAAGGCATCATTGACATACACATCACCGAGTTTTCCCAACTCTTTGCAAAAATCAGTCTCATTCTTAGTTTCTGCTTTGTGAAAACGCAAATTTTCGAGCAAAACCACATCACCGTTTTGCATACCATTGACCAGCGTTTCGACTTCCTGACCAACGCAATCCGGAGCTAATATCACCTTTTGTCCAAGCAGTTCGGACAATTCTTCTGCGGCAGGTTTTAGACTCATGCTCTCAATTCGTTCTCCTCCCGGACGACCCAGATGCGACATTAGGATTGCTTTTCCACCTTGTTCAACGATGTGCCGAATGGTCGGTAAAGCCCCTTTGATTCGGCCGTTATCCGTAATTTGAAGATTATCATTCAGTGGAACATTAAAATCAACTCGTGTCAAAACACGCTGCCCTTCAAGTTTCAAATCTTCAATGAATTGTTTATTGAGCATGCTCAGTCTGTCCGTTCCCCAAATGAAATGGCGAAATCTAATTTACCAAAAACAGTTGAATTATATGATTTTGCAAGGAAGATGTTAAATGTTTACTCCATAAGATTACAATTGTTTGGACTGTTCTCGCAAGACAGATTTGAGTATTATTCCTGTAGAAGTTTTAGGAAGTACTCATTAAACAACAATTTTGGGTGTTATTAAGGATTTCAAATAAAGTAGTAGCTTACACTATAAAAAAATGAAAGATGATTGTCAAAGAGGACTTCACTCATAAAAAAATAATTTGAACAATAATTTATAAATACTATAATTACGGTTCCTGAAATAAAACTGGTTGTCTTTGATAATTGATTTTACAACTTAAGAGCATACATGCAAAAATAAGCGGTTCACCTAACATCTACAAAAGGGATAAACATGGGACTTTTAACTACCACGATTGGCGCATATCCAAAACCGGAATATGTAAAACTTCCGGATTGGTTCGGCAACCTCGACACAGCGGATCCGACACGCGGTTGGGCGAAAGCAAAGGAAGCTATGGGCCACGAAGCGGAATCCATCATCAAACGCGGAACTCATGAAGCAGTAAGCGATCAGGTAAACGCGGGAATTGACATTCCGACTGATGGTGAAATTGCCCGCGAAAATTACATTCACTATCACTGCCGGCACCTCGAAGGAATGGATTTTGAGAATCTAACCGAAAAATCTTTACGTACCGGAAATTACTCATCTTTACTACCAACCGTGCGGGGCCCTGTCAAGCCGCGGGATTTGTTTTTAGTTGACGATTGGAAGCGGGCGCAAGAAGCCACTGACAAACCAGTCAAAATCACTATGCCCGGACCCTTAACGGTTGCGGATACTGTTGTTGATGAATATTACGGCAATCTAAAAGATTTTGGAAAAGCAATTGCGGATGCACTCAATCAGGAAGTTCTCAGCCTCGCAAAAGCCGGTTGCAGGCACATTCAAATCGATGAACCGCTCTTTGCACGTTATCCGGAACGCGCTCTTGAATATGGTGTCGAAAATTTGGAACGGGCTTTTCAGAACTGTCCGGAAGGAGTTACTCGAACCGCTCATATGTGCTGCGGATATCCGGATAAGATTGACGTGGTTGATTATCCAAAAGCGCCGCGTGAATCATACTTCCAAATTGCGGATGCGATGGAAGCTTCTTCGGTAATGGCTGTCTCTCTGGAAGACGCACACCGATACAATGATTTGAGTTTGCTCGAACATTTCAAAACCACAACCATAATTTTTGGAGTAGTCGCCATTGCCAAAAGCCATGTGGAAGCAATCGAAGAAATTCGCAAACGATTGCTGGACGCCCTTGAACACATTGACGCGAATCGTCTGATTGCCGGACCCGACTGCGGATTGGGAATTCTGGGACGCGAACTGGCAATAGAAAAAATGCGTAACCTGAGCGAAGCCGCACACTCGATTGAAACATGAGTCAGCAGATGATTTCACAAAAAATAATTACTGTTGGTGATTTGAAATTAGGCAACGAAAAACCTTTCGTGCTCGTCGGTGGAATCAATGTGATTGAATCCGAAAGCATGGCTTTGAAAGTTGCTGAGACTTTCAAATCAGTTACCGAGCGTCTCGGAATTCCCTTTATTTTCAAAGCCTCATTCGACAAAGCAAACCGGTCTTCAATCGATTCATTCCGGGGTCCGGGACTGGAAAAAGGTTTACGGATTCTGGAAAAAGTTAAATCCGAAATTGAGGTTCCCATCCTGACCGACATTCATGAAGCGCAACAGGCCGCACTCGCCGCGGAAGTCGCGGACATTCTGCAGCTTCCGGCATTTCTGTCCCGTCAAACGGATTTGGTGGTAGCTCTGGCAAAAACAAAAGCGGTTATCAATATCAAAAAAGCACAGTTTCTTGCTCCACAGGAAATGGGAAATATTATCAAAAAATGTGAAAATTCCGGCAACGCTCAGCTCATTCT